>Ga0247841_10002469_pt1 | contig 36859 bp, 32 predicted proteins | sample LaCruzMarch2015__2_FD_192410 | JGI IMG/M metagenome (GOLD analysis project Ga0247841, IMG submission 192410) | Freshwater microbial communities from meromictic Lake La Cruz, Castile-La Mancha, Spain - LaCruzMarch2015_18m | ecosystem: Environmental > Aquatic > Freshwater > Lake | place: Spain... | reverse complement strand
CCACCGACGTGACCGTGCACGCCTATACGCCCGATGCTATGCAAACGGCCATCCGCTCGGGTGTGCGCTGCATCGAACACGGTCAACTGGCCGACGAGGCCACCGCCAAACTCATGGCCGAAAAAGGCGTGTGGTGGTGCCTGCAACCGTTCCTCGACGACGAAGACGCCAACCCGCACCCCGAAGGCTCCGCCAACCGCGCCAAACAGATCGAGATGAGCGCCGGCACCGACAACGCGTACCAACTGGCCAAAAAATACAAGATCAAAACCGCCTTCGGCACCGATTGCCTGTTCGACGCCTCCCTGGCCAAACGCCAGGGCAAGCAGCTCGCCAAACTAACCCGCTGGTACACGCCCTTCGAAGTGCTCAAAATGGCCACTTACGACAACGCGCAGTTGCTCGCCATGAGCGGAAAACGCAGCCCCTACCTGGCGGGCAAACTCGGCGAAATTTCGGAGGGCGCCTACGCCGACCTGATCATCGTAAACGGGAACCCGTTGGAGAACATTCAACTGATCGTTGATCCGGAGCAGCACTTCAAGGTGATTGTGAAAGACGGGGTGGTGTACAAGAATACGCTGGGGCAGTAAGAAACCCTCCCGCGGCAGCACCGCGGGCACAAGGAGGTGTTTCCACAAAAAAGCCCCCTTGCGGCCGAAAACAACGGCTGCAAGGGGGCTTTTTTTGTAAAAAAAACGTTTTACATCCGCTTGTAAATCGTCTTGCCCTCCTTGATGGTCTCCATCACCTTGATGTCCTTGATGGTCATAGGCTCAACTTTGAGCGGGTTTTTGTCGAGGATCACCAGGTCACCGAGCTTACCTGTTTTGAGCGAGCCGCGGTTGTCTTGCTCGTCATACTGCTCGGCAGCCCAGAGGGTCTGACACAGTATGGCTTCGTAGGGCGTTACACGCTGGTCGGGGCCCAGGACGCCACCCTCGCGCGACTCGCGGTTGACGGCCGACCACATCATGAACATCTGGTCGAGGGGCGCCACGTAGAAGTCGGTGTGGTTGGTGGGGCGCAGGCCAGCGTCGATGGCGTCGCGCATGGGGCTGAGATAGACGGCCTGTTTTTCGCCGCGGTTGGCTTTGTGGGCCGAGGCGAAATAGAACGTGTGCAGGGTGTAGAACGACGGACGGATCTTGTACTGCACAAATTTGGGGATTTGGTCTTTGCGTATGAACTGTGTGTGGATGGTGGTCACATTCCAGGGGCGGCTGAAGTCGCCCGCGCGGGCTTTTTCATAAGCAGACAGGAACATGTCTATGGTAGCGTCGCCGTTGGTGTGGATGATGAGGGGCACGTTCCAGTCGTACACCTGCTTGACGAGCTTGTCCAGTTCGGCCTGCGGCATGGTGGGCTCGCCGCGCCAGTTTTTTTCGCCGCCGGGGCCACCGGTGAGGTAGGGCGTGGTGAAGTAGGCGGTTTTGCCTTGCGGCGAGCCGTCGGCGGTGATTTTTACGGCGCCGATTTTGAGGCGGTTGTTGAATTTGCCCCAGGTTTCGAGCGGATGGTCTTTGATGATGGCTTCCAGATCGGTCATGAACGGATGCACGACCACGTCAATGATGTTGGCGCCGGCATCGGTAGCGCGTTGGATGGTGGCCAGGTCGGCAGCATGGGTGGCGCCTTCGTGGGCCAGGGTGATGCCCGTTTCGGCGTACATCATCTGACCGGCTTTGGTCCAGGGTACTTCCTGCTCGGCGGTGGGTTTGGGCAGGGCTGCGAACACCTGCAGGAAGGCGGTTTCCATGATGAGGCCCCAGGGATCGTTGGTACCGGGCTTGCGCACCACCACGCCGCCGGGCGGCGTTTTGTAGTCGGCCGAGTAACCATATTTTTTCAACGCCAGGGAGTTGAGCACAGCGCCGTGCATAGACACGTGCCCCACGATCACCAGGTGATCCTTGAAGGCGGCATCCAGGTGTCCGGTGTTCAGTTGGTTGTCCTTGGGCATTGCGTTTTCGTCGTAGCCGTAGCATTGCACGAGTTCGCCTTTGGGAACGTTGTTTTTTTCAATAAACTTTTTGATTTCGGCCACGATGGCATCTGGGTCGGTGCCCGGGCCGGCGGGCGGGGCGTACACGTTCACCTGGTTGGCCACGGTGAGGGAGCTGATGTAGTGCCCGTGCCCGTCGATGAAGGCGGGCAGCATGGTTTTACCCTGGAGGTCGACCATCTGGTGGCCCGGACCGGCGGCGGTCATGGCTTCGGCTTTGCTGCCGACGAAAAGAATTTTCCCATCTTTAACCACCACCGATTCCGCGTATTGCGGTTGGTTACCTTCCATGGTGATGATGTCGCCGTTATGGTACATGACAGCGGTGGATCCGGGTTCTGCTGCCGGTTTTTGGGCCGTTTCGCCGCAGGCGGCGGCAAAGAGGATCAAAGTGATCAGGTAGGTTTGAAATTTCATTTTGCAAGAAAAGATTTAGGGTGAAAATTCGTCCTACGAGTATACTCGTAGGACGAATTATGCTAACGGATTTACTTTTTAGGCCGGCTGGGTGCAGGCGAAGTGTACTATTGGTGCAATGAGGGCGAATACATTATTCACGGAGGAATGCGTTTTTTTTATTTTTTTTCAACCGGAAACATCCGCCCTTCAAACACCGTGGACGCCACTGCTATGTCCTTCAATTTCTGTACATCGACTTTGTACGGATTTTCTTTCAAAATAGTAAAGTTTGCCGTTTTCCCAGCCTTGATGCTGCCGATGCGTTCCTCTTCACGCCAGGAATACGCTGCATCGATGGTAATGGCTTTAAGAGCGGCGTGACGGGAGAGTGCCAGGTCCGGTCTAACTACGTTGCCATTATTTGTTGTTCGAGTGATCGCGCACCAAGCCAGGTAGAGTGGATTGGCGGGGCCCATGGGCAGATCGGAGTGAAGCGAGATGGATACACCATTTTTCTCCAGAGGTGCCAGGCGAACCATGGCATGGGCCCGTTCTTCACCCAATCCGATCTGTGCGTATTTATCAGCAAAGCCGGTTACGTAATACGGGTTAGCGCTCACAATGCAGTTTAATTTAGTAAGTTTTTCAATTTGCTCATCCGTAGAGTTTGCAAAGTGCACCATCACAGTGCGGTGATCCTGCCGCGGGTACTCCTTCATGCGTTTCTCGATGATGTTGAGCAATTGCTCCAGCCCTTCATCACCATTGACGTGGATGTGCAGTTGAAAACCATTGTCCCAAAACAGTTTGGTGCCGGAGTCCATGAGAGCGGGTTCAAGCATCCACTCGCCGTGGTGGCCGTCGAGGTAACCGGCTTTCATCTGCATGAGCTGTGAGATGATGGCGCCGTCGAGGAGGAATTTGATTTGCTTTTCAAAAAACCGGATTTTGCCTTCCTTGGGCAACATATCGCGGGTCTTTTCGTAGTAAATCAGGCTGGAGTCCTTTTTCGCCATGAACATGGTGTTGCCTTCTACGATGAAATAGGAATACATGGGCACCTCCTCGGCACCAAGCACCTCCATGTATAAAGCAGCGGTGGCGGGGTCCATCAAAGCGCCCGGTTCGTTGTACGCGGTTACGCCGTTTTGGTGCAAGAGACTAACCATTTGCTTAAGGCCGACGCGGAAACGCTCCGGTGAAGCCAGATCGGTGTATATTTTAGGCAACAAGTACACCATGGCGCCATTTTCGAGAAAATGGCCTTTATCCAGATTGCTTTGTTTTTGGGCTATTTCCGACGTTTTTTTCAGATCTGCAGCGTCGATGCCGAATTTTTTCAGGAAAGCGGAATTGACAATAAATTCATGGGCGGAGCGGTGCCATACACCGATGGGCGTGGTGGTACTGATCGCGTCGAGCATTTTGCGGTTTAGTTCACCATGGAAGTATTGGTGGTAGCCCCAGGTAAAAAAGGTTTGGTTGGCATCGGGATGCTGAGCAAAGGCAGCCTTGAGTTTGGCCAGGTAGTCAGCGTTATCCTTGGCGGCTGGCCAGGTTTGGGTCGGCAACTCCCAGTCTTCCGGTGCAATGACTGGCATCGAAAGCGTTAGTGCACCCAGGAAGGGGTGCAGGTGTTGTTCGATTAATCCCGGCATCATGGTTTGGCCCTGGAGGTTTAACTCGGAAGCGGATGCGTACTTTTCTTTGGCAGTCTTTAAATCGCCTGCAAACACGATTTTGGAACCCTCTGTAACAACGGCTTCAACGGTAGAACCGGGTGAGCCTTCCATAGTGACGATGTCGCCACCGAAGTACAATACAGCGGCAGAGCCAGCATCTGCGGATGGCTTTGGGGTTGTTTCTCCGCAAGCGGCGGCGAAAAGAAGAAAGGCGATTGGCAATAGATGAGACTTCATTTGCAAGAAAAGATTTAGGGTGAAAATTCGTCCTACGAGTATACTCGTAGGACGAGTTGCGTAATCACGGTTTCCGATACACGGTATTGCCTTCCTTGATGGTTTCGACTACTTGCAAGGCGCCCAGCTCTTTGGGGTCAATTTTGACCGGATTTTTGTCCAAAATGACAAAATCAGCCAGTTTGCCGGCTTTGATGGTGCCTTTACGGTCTTCTTCGAAATACTGGTAGGCGGCCCAGTCGGTAATGGACTTCAGCGCCTGATAGGCCGTAACCCGCTGGTCGGGGCCCAGCACTCGGCCGCTGCGGCTGGTGCGGTTCACTGTGTTGTCGAGGATGCGAATGGCGTCGGGCTTGGCCACCGGGGCGTCGTGGTGCTCGGTGAAGATCATGTTGCGTTTCAGGGCGCTGCCGGTGGGCGAAATGCGGTTGGCGCGTTCGGGGCCCAGGGTTTCTTCGTAGTGCCAGTCGCCCCAGTAGAAGGTATGCATGGAAAAGAATGAGGGGATGACACCCAGCGCCTTCATGGTGTCGAGTTGGTCTTCGCGGACCAATTGGGCGTGAATCATCACATTTCGGCGGTCGCCCTGGCCATATTTGTCGGTGGCCAATCGAACAGCACGCAGGAACTGGTCGCCGGAAGCGTCGCCGTTGCAGTGCGAAAGCATTTGCCAGTTGTTGGCGAAGGCGGCCTCCACCAAGGCGTTCACCTTTTTGTCGTCTGCAATGGCGGGGTAGCCTTTGTAGTCGCTTTTTTGGCCGGGAGGAGGTACCTTATAGGGTTTGCTGAGCCAGGCCGTTTTGCCTTGGGGCGACCCGTCGAGGCTGAGTTTTACGCCGCCCACCCGGAAGCGGTTGACGTATGTTTTGGAGGCATTGCCCTCTGCCTTCATCCAGTCCAGGGTGTTTTGGATGTCGGGGTAGGCGACCACATCAATCGGGAGCAGGTTTTTGTCGGCCATGGCGCGGTAGGTGCGGCATGCGCCGGCGTCGGTACGGCCTTCCTGGGCCGTTGTAAATCCGAAGCGGGTGTACGCTTGTATGCCTGCTTCAACCAGTGCCATGTTATCGGCATCGGTCATCTTGCCCATCAATTGGAAGAGCGGGATGAAAAGCGCCATTTCTTCGAGCACGCCGTTGGGTTTTTGGGTGCCTTCGATACGGCGGATGAGTCCGCCGGCAGGGTCTTTAACGCCGTCGGTGTAGCCGAACAATTCAAGTCCTTTGTGGTTTATGGCGCCGAGGTGGCCCGACTGGTGGATGAACAGCACCGGTTTTTCGGTGGAGATCCTGTCCAGCACATCCGCTGTGGGATGTTGTTTTTCTGCCAGTTGCGCGTCGTCATACCCAAAGCCCAGTATCCAGCCGGCGCGTTCAACAATTTTGGTGTTATTCGCGACCCAGTCGTTGGTGATGGCGACGAGTGCGTTGAAATCGGCGCCCTGTCCGTCGGGCGGGGGCAGCAGGTTGGCCGAGAGGGCCTGGATGCCTGCGCTGAGCAGGTGCCCGTGCGCGTCGATGAAGCCCGGCAGCAGGGTTTTGCCCTGGAGGTCAATCATTTTGTGGCCGGGGCCGGCGGCCTTCATGGCTTCGGCTTTGGTGCCAGCAAACAGGATTCTGCCGTTTTTGACGACTACTGATTCCACGTACCGGGGTTCGTCGCCCTCCATAGTGACAATGTCACCATTGTAGTACATGGTTGCGGCAGAGCTGGCGGCTTCGGCCGGTTGCTGATTCGTTTCACCGCAAGCAGCGGCATAAAGGAGGAGTGCAAGCAGGAGGCGTTGAAACTTCATTTTGAATGAATTTTGCGTTAAAAATCGGTGAATATTTCATAAAACAACCCAAACATTAATACAAAGGTCAAGCATGAAAACCGGACACGCTTGTAGTATTATTACTACAAACAAGCGTCTATTTCCGCCCTTTTGCCCAGAAATACAACGGAAAACCAAGCCCTACAATCACCAATCCGGGAAGGGTAAACTGGGGTTTGGTAAACAGCAAATTGAGGGTGAACAAGCCTGCCAGTACAATGTACAACGCAGGCAGTACCGGATAGCCAAACGCTTTGTACGGCCGCTCCACTTCAGGCCGTTTGCTGCGCAGGATAAAGAGCCCGCTTACAGTCAGGATGTAGAACAACATGACAGCAAACATGACGTAGTCCAACAGGTCGCCGTATTTGCCTGACAAACAAAGTGCTGCGCACCAGACAAACTGCACCCAGAGCGCAAATCCGGGCACGCCGTTGGCGTTCAGGTTTTTCATTTTGTCGAAAAACAAACCGTCGGTGGCCATCGACTGGTACAACCGGGAGCCGGAGAGCACCAGGCCGTTGTTGCACCCAAACGTGGAAATCATGATGATGACCGCCATGAGCACGCCGCCCGCAGTGCCGAGCATGGCCGTGAGCGCGGCAGTACCCACCCGGTCTTGCGTAGCGTGTTGAATGCCCCTGCCGAGTGTATCGACACCCAGCGCATCACCCCAAAAAGGCAAAACACAAAGGTAGGCGACATTGGCCAGGAGGTACAGCACCGTCACGCCTATGACGCCAATGGCCAACGCGAGCGGCACATTGCGTTTGGGGTTGTCGGTCTCGCCAGCGATGAACGTGACGTTGTTCCACGCATCGCTGCTGAACAGGGAACCCACCATGGCCACGCCGGTGGCGGAGCACACCGCCCAAAAACCGATGGGCGCTTCCGACTGTATATTGGTGAAAAAGTGCCCGAAATTTTGCGCTACCACTTCAGGGTTGTTGTACACAAACAGCCCAAGGATGATCACTAAGGCCAACGCCAATGCTTTGAGGGTCGTCAGGGTATTTTGGATCAACACGCCCGTTTGCAGTCCGCGGGTGTTGAGCCAGGTGAGCACAAACAGCGACGCGATGGCCAGCAACTGGGCCGCTGAAATGCGGACAAACCCCAGGTCGGCCAGTATGTTGTCCGGGCCAAGGGCCGGTACCAATACCCCGGTAAATTTGGCGAAGGCGACTGCCACCGCTGCGATGGTGCCACTCTGGATGACCGCAAACATGGCCCAGCCAAACAGAAAAGCCACCATTTCGCCGTAGGACTCTTTGAGGTACTGATACTGCCCGCCACTTTTGGGAAACATGCCCGCCAACTCGCCATACGACAGCGCGGCGATGAGGGTCATGAGCCCGGTGATGCCCCAGGTCAGCAACAACAGAAAAGGGTTGCCGAGCACCCTGCTCATGTCGGCGCTCACAATAAAGATGCCGGAGCCGATCATGCTGCCCGACACGATGAAAGTGGCCGTGGTGAGGGAAATTTTGGGAGCGCTGTTGGGTGTCATGTGTTTGCCTTGTGTGATGTGCTTTGAGGAGCAAAAGTAATCATTAAAAAAATGGCTTATCGGTTTTTGCGATCTCTGCACTTTTGCGGTTTTGCGGTTTTACATTTTGCGGTTTTGCGGTTTAAATTTTTAAATTTTTTTTAAGTGGAGTACATCAATGCAAAAAAGTGCATAACATCAGTTATTTATACACCTTCACGGTTTTTACCACTTTCTCATCCAATACAACGCTCAAAAAATACATACCGGGCGACAAGTTTTCCAAGTTATCCACGGACAACTGTTGAACGCCTTCTGGCAAGTCCCGGGTAGAAGTTATTGCCATTACCTGGCCCAAAGTATTGGTAACTACCATGTCGATTTTATCCACCTTGTTCGGTAAATCCATCGAAACATGCAGGTAGTCGGAGAAGGGATTTGGCGCAATATTGACGTCAAAACCACTGCTTTCAAAAGGGCTGTTGGTTGCAACGCTCATTTCGTAATCCATACAAGCCTTTAGAAGCGCCTGAACAACAGGGATGAGCATCCAGGACGTTTTCTTCTGATCGTTGTTCAAAACGGATATGCTCACATCTTTTGCCGGGAAGTAAAGCGAAAACGAGGAGTAGCCGATGTCGCCGCCGTGGCCATAACCTTTTTGGCCCAAAACGTTGAGTTCCATCAACCCAAGGCCGTATTTCACCCCGGCAGGTAAACCAGGTGCTGTGACAACGGTCTTGGCCTGTGCCATGATGTCAGACGAGTGCAGTTTTCCGCCCATAAATGCCCGCATCCAGACCGCTACATCGGCTGGCGTGGAGAAATAGCCCCCTGCCGGCCCAGCCGAGGTGAAAAATGAAATCCAATTCGAAAAGAACGAGTCCCCATCTTGTCCGTTGGTAGTCCAGAAGTGGGCACGGGGCACAGGCAATGGGTCATAAGGTGCAATATCCAAAGTGTTCAGGCCAAGTGGGGTAAAAAAACGGTTCTTGTATTCCTGATAATAAGGCTTTCCTGTTGCCTTTTCCACGATAATCCCCAGTAGAAGATAATTCGTATTGCAGTACGACCAGTTTGTGCCGGCAGCAAAAAGGGGGGCTTTGATGAAGCCTTTCACCACATCTTCGAGATTCCAAATGGAATCAAGATTCGCTTTGGTTGCGGCATCATAATCAGGGTTGGTAATGACATCATACAGACCGCTCTGATGGCGCAGCAATTGGCGGATGGTGATGTTTGGATTGACGAACTGGATGGGTTCGATCCATTTGTGCAGGCTGTCGTTGAGGTTTAGAATACCCTCATCCGCCAATTGAAGGATACAAGCGGAGGTAATGGTTTTGGTAATGCTGCCGATGGCATAGGCATGGCTGGGCGTCACACTGTCTAGCGGGAAGGTGGACGAAATTCCACTCGCGCCCGCCCAAACCGCATTGTTGGAAAGTTGCAATGAAGCGCCTAAAGATTTGACGTTCAATACGATTCGCATACTGTCCAGTTTGCGATCCAACAAAGTGGCGAGTTCGGGCGGGACAGTTTGAGCGGCAGTTTTTTCAAAAAAAACAAGCGTAAAAAAGATTGGTACCAGTCGCAAAAAATTCATATTTCATGTTTATTTGTTGGCTTCAAACAAGCCAATGAACAATGCGACAAAAATAGTTGGGTGTACAAGCCTGGCTTGGTAAAAATGCGAACAGCATTCAGGAATAATCCCATTGGTCTAAATAGGACAAAAGGTCAGATTCGGAAAAAAAGACCCGACTTTGTAAATATGCAGAAGGGGATTGCCCCATCACCGCTTTGAAATCCTTGAGCAAATGGCTCTGATCGTAATAATCCAGCCGATCGGCAATTTCCCGAATATTGAATTGGAAGCGCGGGTCCAGTAAATACATGGAGGTTTTTTTCACCCGGATGATCTGTGCGTATTGCTTGGGCGACAAACCAATTTTCTCCTTGAAAATCTTTTCTACATAGCGGCGACTGGCGTGGATATGCCCCGTCAGGTGGTCAATACTGATCGTGCCATCACTGGCGAATATTTGGCGGACCGCAAATTCTATGAAGGAATTCGCAACCGTGGTTTCGCTTAGTTTTTTCAGAAAGAAGGCATCGAGCAATGCGGCAATGGCGCCGAGGTGCTCGGCATGACACACCTGTTCTTTCAATTGCCGAAAGGCAGGATCGTGGGTTGCAGCCCCTATATCAATGGCCAAATCATTGAGTTGCCAGGCTGGAATACCAAACAACCGCTGGGGCGTCCAGGGATAAAGTTTGACAAACAACATTTTGGAGAATGGAGTAGGCTGAAAGGCAAATTGAGCCGTAGCTTGACCGATAAGTCCACCTTCAGTATGTTGCGCCCAGCGTTTTTCGCCCGAAAAATGTTCCATTTTCAGCGATGCATTCAAGACAAAAAAGAGCTCAGGATACCCGTCTGGAACCAGCAGGTTCATGGGCTCATCCGAACCTTCGTTCTGCATCAACCAGTAACTTCGTATGTAATTCCGAAGGCCGGGATGTGGTTTTTTTTGTTCAAACTTCAAAATTACAGCTTATTGAACCCGGATAAAAACCCGCGTCGGACTGGGTGCAGATACCCGTTGACCATCTTGAACGAGACACAATCCAGCACAGCCATTGTTCGCTGCAGATTCATCTCATTGTTTTTGCAAAAATTGATTTGCATAAAAATCTGTTCATCAGGTTCATCACATCACTTGATGAGCTGTTTTGCTTCATTTGCTGAATTTTTTTTATGTTTCTTATAATAGTTCTTCGTCAGTCAGTTTGTAAAGGTCTGTTTTTTCCATAATACGCTGTTTTGTGATTTTTTTTGCGTTGAACGTTTTGGGTATTGCCGAAGGCGGGGATTTTTAGCACCGAACTTCAATAGAAATACCAAAGTTCAAATATAGCAAAAAGTTTATTAGAATTCCTTCAGCCCCGCTTTTGACAATATCTTGTTAGCGGTAGTGGTTTTGTTGGTTAATGCTTTATGCTTGCTAAATTCTTTTTTATTTTCATCATTATTTTGTCAGGTGTTACTCTTGGCAAATTGCTTAAAAACCAATTCATAAAACCTACTATTTTTTTACCTTTTCCATTTAAAAATAATTCAACTCCTGCTTTGGCTACAATATCTGCCGGCATAGGTTTGTTCGCACTCATCGTATTCGTTTTTCGCATTGAATCTGTATGAAATGGTGTTTCTACTGTGCCTGGACAAAGTGCTGTAACTATTACACCTGTTCCATGCATTTCAGTTGCCACTGTTTCAGAAAAAGCTAATACAAAGCATTTAGTGGCAGAATACATTGAATAGTAAGGAAATGGCAGAAATGAAAGTAGCGAAGCTATATTCATAATTCGTCCTTTTCCTGCTTTTACCATATCTGCTCCAAATAATTTAGTCAGTCCAACTAATGCTGTAATGTTTACGGCAATCATTTCTTCATCTTTTTTCAAAGGCATTTCTATAAAATTACCATAGTCGCCAAAACCTGCATTGTTGATTAAGCCTGTTACCAAATAGTTTTTTTCTTTTACCAATTGATACAAATCGCTGGCTGAATTCGGCTCTGATAAATCAAAAATCAAGTATTCAACATCAATATTGAATTGGTTTTGCAAATCCTGTTGAAGTTGTAGTAATTTATCTTCACTTCTTGCAACTAAAAGTAAATTATAGTTTTTTGAAGCTAATTGCTTTGCCATTTCGTAGCCAATTCCCGAACTTGCTCCTGTGATTAAAATATATTCTTTCATTTTAGCATTATTGTTTTTCTGCTCGTTCTTTAATCAATTTCAACCACTTATCGTGTAATTTCAATAATTTACTTGGTTGAAATACTTTTTGTTAAAAAGTTAAAAATCCATTTTGTGCTTCGGGTGTAATTAACCTACAACCATTTTCAGCAGGAACAATTACCCACGCATGGTAGGCAGTCAAATTCCCTCTTCGTACTTCCCAAGCCATTCTTTCATTGGGTACAAATTCTTTCATAACTGGCGTAATTTTCAACCCCATAGTATGCAATTTAAAAGTCAATCCATTTTTCAAAGTAGTTGTCGAAGTGTCTAAAAATTCTACTGGACTTTGCACACCATCGTAGAAAGTATGCCATTTTTTTGCATCAATCAAAATATTCCACACGACCTCTGGCACTGAATTATCTTGTGCAAGTACTGTCGCAGTTAAGCAAAACAGTATAAGAATGAATGCCATTTTTTTCTTTGTCATTACAATTTTATTTGAATTATAATGCAAAGGTGATTCGTTAGGAATTGCTAAACGATAACAAATGTTTATAGTTTTTCTATAACTGCTTTTTTCAGTCTGCTCAAATGTATAGGTGTAATGCCCAAATAGGAAGCAATCATGTGTTGAGCAACTCTGTTGTGAATATTTGGGAATACATCGGTAATGCTGTCATATCGTTGCTTTGGTGTTCTGATGTAATTATTTTTAATTCTGTCATCTTGATAAATGAAGTAATACTCAGCAATCAATCGCCCCATTTTTTGTCCTTCTTTTAAGTTTTTGTAACCCCATTCAATTGCAGAACGTGGTAAAATAACCACTTCGGTTTCTTCCAAAGTCTGCAAGCTATAAATTGAAGGTTGCTGTTGAATAAAATTTGAATAATCTGCAATAAATTGGTTTTCTAATGCAAAATGTATGGTGTGTTCTGTCCCTTCATTATCGGTTATTAAAACTCTGATAATTCCTTTATTTATAAAAAATATTTCGTTTGGAATAGAGGCAGGTCTGCTTATTATTTCTTGTCGCTTAAAAGTTTTGGTAATAGCTCCGCTTAGGAAGTCGTTTAGTTCGTCTTCCGAAACGTCAATCATTTGTTTCATTACCTGTCTAATTTGCTCCATTTTTTCTTGTGAATGTTATTGGTCTGTCGGGGTTTCGCACCATTACCGCTAACGGGGGCACTGCTTGCGTGGCCGCGCTTAGTCGGCCATGAAAAGCAGTGCAGAGTTCGCTGTGTTTATTATTCAAGTAAGTCGCGTAACTTGGACAGTTCGTCGGTTGTGATGAAATCAGAATAGCCTTTTCTCGCCAGTCCCTTCATCAGCGCTCTGTCACCTGTCCACAATTTTATGCCCAGAAATTCAGCAAGTGTCACAAAAGCAATATCATCCATATCAATATCCCGAACAAGATTGGAAGCTTTCATCCAATACTCGAAAGGTATCAGCGCTTCGTTGGTAAATGTCAGGCAATTAGTGATCTGATATATGGATTGGTCTAACTGCTCCTCATTCATTTTGGAGAATTCAAGCAGTTTCGATCGATGCTTTTTGAGTTCCAAGCGCAACGTATCACACGCATGAAATTCAAGAGCTCCATGTGAGTTCATAATCAAGTCGCCGATTTTACCTTCGGTGTTTAGAACGGCGCTGAAAGCGATGTTGGTGTCAACGACGAATTTCACTCCGGTAAAAAGCGATGTTTATTTTCTTCCCACCATTGTTTGTTGGCTTCACGGGCCAATTTATCCACGTCTTCCTGTTTCGCCTTGCTGTCTTTGGTGGCCTCTTTGTAAAGCAGATAGTTGATCAGGCGTTGCACCCCCTCCAGGTCAATTGATGCTGGAAGCGTGATAATTATTTGGTTATCAAGCCGCTGAATCGTCATTTTAAGGCATTTTGATGCAAATATAGGCGATTTTCAACACAATTCCAAGCAAATGGCAGCGCTCACAATCTTAAGCATTTCATGCTTCCCTGATTCTGAGCACAGAGAACTGGGGGCTGTGCGAATGTGCCGCCGTATAGGCGGCATTTTCGTACAGCCAGTGTTCAATGCCTTTTCTACATTTTTACAACTTTAAATGTCTTGATTTGATTTTCAAACATGAATTTGATATAAAATATGCCTGGAGGTGCGCTTTCAAGGTTTAATTCAAAGAATGTGTCGCCCGCCATAAGTCTTCCCTCAACTATATTATGACCGAGGCCGTCAAGCACAGTATAGCCAAGATTAGAAAATAGTGGTAAAAAAGAAAAGTTTAGGATTCCAGTAGTCGGGTTTGGAAAAATCGCGAAATTGTAGTCACTAATTTCATTGATGCTTACATAATCACAAGGCGTATTTCCGATACTTCCTTTGTATTGAACAAGATCATCCGCATAACACCTTAGATATCCGGGAAAGCCGCCTAAAATACAAACGCCACCTTGTCCCCACCAATAGCTGGCATCAATCACGCCAATACGTTCTACGATTTTTTGTATTAGCCAACAACTATCTCCGGAAACCGGACAAATACTGCTGACATATTGAACCCGTAGCGGCCATCCGCCAATCTGTTCTATCGCTACCGAATCTATTCGGTATGCAAAATTCCATACCTGACCGGAATCAGGCCCAATGCACCCATTAAAGATATCAAAGTATGCTACCTTCGACGCTATCGTATCACCGGGCTGTGCGCCAAAATTGAACAAGAGTTCCCATTGGTTATCAACGTAATACCAAACAGAATCTGAACCGGAATAAACGTACTTATTCAAATTAGGGAAATCTTGAAATTGGCCATTTATCCATTGAGTGCATGACAATTCTTTAGCCAATACGCCATCCAGTACAGTATCCTTGGTAACGGTAAAGGCATAAAGTGTGTTTTCCTTGGGCATTAGTTCGTATGGGCGATAATACCATCGAGCGCCCATTGGGGCAAAAGTGGATGACTGACCTAACAGGTCAGGAAATACGAAACAGATAATCAATAAAGAAAATACTAATTTCATGCTTGTAGATGTTTAGCATTGAACTACTGCTTTCCCGCACCTAACGGATAACCAAAAACCCGCATTGCGTATAACCAACCAATTCCGCACTTATCCCGCATTGCGTGTTTTAGTTATCCGTTAGTTGCAGGAAAATCGCCTATGTCCAAATACCCCTTCTTTCCCCCCCGTTCAGGCACTACGCCCTTCAAGACCCTCCATTCGGTCCTCAAAACCGATGATGTACAAATCTATTACCTCTTTTTGAAACCCACAAATAAAAACCACCCATATCACCAAAAATAGTGATTTAAGCCACCTGTTAGAGATCATTTTCAGCCCCAAAATCACCCGTATTGGTGATAAGGCACTACTGGCAGTTGGGTAAAGCGAAGGTGTGTAGTAGAAGGTGCTGCGCGGAACACCCGGCAGATCGCACTGTCGGCGTAAAGATGAATCTTAGACGGGCAAAACCAAGGCGCGTCGTTGCTCAAAGTCTATGTCACCAGTTTTTGGGGGTAAGCGCAAACAGACACTTATTAATCACTTCCCAACTACAATTCGTATCCCTCCGCTCAACCCCACATTCGAATTGATTGTGACTTTTTGCGTAGATGTACCATCGTTAATTTCCACAGTCAGGGTATTGGGCGGAATAGTACCTAGGTTCCAGGCCTTGGTTATGAAATAGTTGCTATCGCCCGGGTTGAGCGAGCATTTAATAATATCACCACGGGTAGGTGAAGGCTTTTTGTTTTTCAATTCATAATTTTCTCGAACCCAAACGCCATTGATATTGATGGAGACGATATCGCCATCCTGCTTTTCATTATCATAGGGATAAAACGATACTTCCCGACTTGATACAAATACCACTTTTTGGTACTTTATAGAGTCGTTTTCAAGAGTTCTTGGCAGACCGGCAAAAGAATCCCGCGAAACTGGATCGGGTTTTTGCGGAGTTGGATCGGGCTTGGGACTTGATGGAGTCGCTGAGTTCGGATCAGGTTTTGGCAGTGCGCAGCGGTCAGGCGCATTGGCTTCCGAGCGGTCGTTGTACAATTGGTCTAACTCGTAGTCGGAAAGCGCCTGGTCGTAGATGCGCAGGTCATCCATGGCACCGTAGTAGTATTCGAGTGCACCAGGTAGGTCTCGGCCGATTTCCAGAGGCATGTCATTTGGTTCCAGTTTCCCGGAGTAGTCCAGTTCAAAGAACTTCCTGCCGTCCAGATAGGCGCTCACCTTGTTGCCGTCAAAGGTATAGGCGTAAAAATACCAGGTTTCGTATTTGAGTTGAGGGATTATTTCTTCGGTGAACGCTGTATTGATCGAAACGGTTTGGGCGGTGGCTTGCATCCGGTATTGCGGGCAATCGTCCGTTTCGTATGATTGGTCGCCTTTGCAACAGATCGTGATCCATTGCTTGAAAAAATCGGAGCCGTGGGCAATTTTAAACCAGACAGCAATCGTCAGTTCTTTTTGCGGTTTTTTCAATGAAAAGCTGCTGGGCACGGTAACATAACTGTACCCGTCGAACCAAAGCGCACTACAGGGCACGCCGAATCGGTCGGGCGTATATAAAACCGTGCCGAGTACCGTACCGTGATTCCGATTACTGCTCTGATCGTAAATCCGCGCGCTGTCTTTCTGGACATCTCGGTTAAAATTATAATAGACAACCAAGCCGGAAGTGGGCGGTTGCGCTGTCGAAACGACATAGCCAAACACCAAAAAAAATAGAATTTTAATAGGTATTTTCATGCTTTCATTTTTTAGTTACGCCGATAATCGGGCCGAAATTTCCGCCAACTTCAAAACGGCCTGTTTCTGGCAGATACATCAGCGAAATAGCGCCATCGAGATAAAGCGCAGACTGGCATTTGAGTTTGTTATTGAAAACGGAAGCGAAATCATAAAAATTAACCGGCTGGTTTGAAATAACAAACACGGGTCGTCCGTCCGGCAAAATTCCAACGCCACTGCGGATATTCAGGTTATCGGAACCTTCCTTAAAGTGCGCATTAATCACTCCATTCACAACTACCATCGGGCCCGACTGGGTTGCGAAGCGAATACTGCTAGCCATTTCGTTAGTATACTGATCGGTTATGAGAATTTTCGCAACCCCAGCCGTGTCGATCAGAAAGATACCATTCGGCTGTACATAAAAGTTGCCAAATTCTTCCTTTCTCCGGTCAACCGGCACCAGCACCTTTCCATTTTGGATATATAGGCCTTGTGGGGCGTTAACCCTTGTATACATACCGGCATTCGTGGCGAAAACCAAAGTCTTCTGGCCATCCTGTTCCAGCATTTGCTCCAGATTTCCGAGGCTGCGAATAGGCTGCTGGGTTTTATTGTGCTTCCAATATAGCTGGAGGTTGCATTTCTTTAAATCGACTGTATAGCAATCGTAAGTACTGCGGTTGTGATCGAGCTTTTGCGCTTCATTACCTTGTATATGATAAACCGAACGGAGCCGCGCCCGAAGCTGACCTATATTTTCATCTTGAAGCCTTTTTCTATCATGGCAATCTGTCAGGAGGCTTTCTTTATGAAAGATCACCTTTTCAAGCGAATCGATCAACTCCAAACTTTTATCACCGATCAGGCTCTTTGCTGTATTCAACTGAATCCTGAGGCTATCTCGTTCAGCACGGAGTAATTTCAGGTCAGCATCGTATTTTTTTTGTTTCTGTGTCACAGTTGATTTCAGATTATCATTTTCCTGTTTGAGGCGCGTGTTTTCCTCCTTGGTTTCGCGCTGTGCCGAACAAGCAGATAAAATAAAGACAAAACATAATATTAGCCAGTTGCTTCGTTTACGTACTTGTGTTTGCATAGATTTTCCTATTTGAAATAGTAAGCGAGAAGGTTAACGGCTTTGCCTGGCTCTAATTGGCCGTTAATAGTTTTGTTGACGGTACAGTCGGCGTTGTATAGTTCAAAAACGTCTTGTGCCCCGGTGTCGAGATTTATCATAAAAATTACTTCCATCTCTTTGAATTCTTGAAGGAATTGCAGGACTTTATTCGAACCGTTGTAAAGTGTTGTATTGGACGGGTTGTGTACGATAACATGTAAAATTTTTCCCGACTCGTCTTTGCCAACAGCTAGAAACCGGCGTTCGCGCGAAGCGTTGGAAGAAGTCCCATATTTGACTTTGAGTTGATTTTTAAAAACCAGCAGGTGTGTCTGAAAAACTGTTGCTTCTTCTTTTTTTGCCCATTCGATAAAGTCGTCCAAGTCGGCTGCATTATTGCGTATATTTAATTTCCGGGAAATACCGTCAACACTCAAGTCGCCAGTTTGTAAATCGGAAACCACGATACCACCTGTAGCGTAGACGATCGTTAGAGCATCCATTTTATCGTAAATAAGGCTCTGATTTACTACCACACCGTTATCTATAGTCAGACCCTGAGGGTCATTTTTATTGTCAAAGTAAGTACCGCTGGATAGCAGAACGACACTAGGATTATATTTTTTCCACTCCAAATAACGGCTGTGAACGGATTTACCATTGAAGTCTTTCGCTGCGAAATACTTGGCATTTACTCGGCCGCCGTCGCGACGCATCGTAACCATAGAATAGGATTCATTTTTGTGTTTTACGTTGGAAATCTCAACGTAATCCGATGAATAACACCCATCAATTGCTGGCTCGGGTACTGACAGAAAGGATGAGGTAACAAAAAAAATAGAAAGTAGGGCAGTCCAGATTTTCATAATTTGTGATGCTTATTTTTAGAAAGTTCGAAGAAATTATTTTCGAGATGTTAAGAAATGAACCCTGAAAATACACACGAGGCCATAGAGCAGAATTAATAGCCCCAAGCCTGCAATAGCTTTGAATTTCCAGTCTGTTGAATTCCAAAAACGGTGAAATAAATAGCTGTATTTCTGATCGATGAAATAGACAACTGTTTTTTCCAGCTTAGAATTGCTAATGGGCGGAGAAAAGCCCTTGGTCTGGCATACAGCAACGAGGTACCTAAATTTAAAACTGTATTTTACTGAAGCGTCGACTTCTGCAATCTGGCTTAAGACATTGGACAGTTTTATAAACCAGTGACGTGAAACTATGCGAAATACTCGGGCATCGTTCTCGTCTACGGCCTCCTGATAATCGTAAAAGCGGGAAGCCCACTGCGCCAAGCTGATCAAGGTATCAGGTTGATAGGCAGAGAACTTTTGCTCCCAGCGTTTTTCCAGGCCGGAGGTCAGTGCATTGAAAAGCAGTTCGCGGTTTTCCAACGCGCTGTCTGGGCGGATGGCGTCAAGTGTGCGCAAATCGGCCTGGATACCTTCCGCGCTGCACCAGTCGGCTGAGTCGAGGTAAATTTCGCAGGGGAATTGCTGGCGCAAGTCTGCAGGATCGATGCCAGCAAGGCTTCGGGCGAGTTCAAAGCGCTGGTTTAACCAGCAGCGTTGTTCAAGCGGGATATCTGTGTTGTAGTCGGCAGTTGCGATAGCGCAAGCTACAACAACGGCACCGGTGATTCCGGCTAAAAGGCACAGTATGACAAATTTGCGTAGCATACTTGTTTTTAATAAAAACGGTTCCAGTTCAGGATCAAGGATATTTGGAAATTGGGTTGCGACCACTCCGAGTCCAGCACCATGGTGCCAGACTCGGCGAGTTGGATATCGAATTTGAATTTGAATTTTGAAATTTTCCACCAACTCAGGCTCAGGCCATGCGCATAATTGGTCAGGTTCTCCGGATCAAAGCTCAGAAAACCGTCCAGTTCACGTTCGGTGAAAGTGTAAAGCAGGTCGACTGTATGCCGGGGCTTATAGCCGGTTTGCAAATACCGGCCAATGCGGAATCCGAGGCCAGAAATCTGCTGCTCCATTATGCCTTTGTATTCGTAATCGATTTGATTTGACGAGCCAGCGTTTTGGGTCAGCCCATACCTGTCATTTTGATATGTCCGGTTTATTGTAAACAACAGTTTTACTGCTTTCAGACCCATAGCAAGTTCTCCATTCAGGTTCCAGCGGTAATAGAAATATTCTTTCTTGTCATCATTGCTTGAAAATATTGCGGGTGTTGTGCCCAATGCCGCGCCAGCAAGGAACCCCAGACTAAAATTTTCTTTGATGTACGGATGGAAAGAGGCTTCCACCGGCACCCCGATTCCTTCAATCCGAATACGTTCCTGATACAGGTTTCCCTTGTTGTCAACATCGGCAAACGCATAAAAACTTTGATATTCCGTTAGCCCGGCACCGAAGCCGTATTGCAGGAAGGCGTGTTTATTTTTGTAATAGCGGCTGGAAAAATGCACTTTTTCCGGGATTAATGTTGTGCTGCCACAGTTGGATTGTTGACACTGGCCTGCCGCCATTACGTAGTAGTTTGTCTTCGTCTGCGGGCGTACATTTATGGAGGCGCCGGTGCCAATTGGTTTGCCAGTACCACAACCATCTTTGTACCACTGCCATTCAACGCCCGTCGGCAACGATGCTCCCTTGACGGTCAGGATTGTTTTTTTGCCTTTGAAAACTTTATCGGGCGCTGAAATAGAAGGATAATTTGTTACCTTTTTGATCACAATTACCGGCACGGAAACACAGGCAGTGTTGTTGCACACGCCTTCACCTCGCACATAATAGCTGGTAGAACTAGCTGGCGAAATATTTATCGATGCGCCGCGACCAATTGTTCGGCCGCCGCAGCCGCCATCGTACCAATGCCATTCGGCATCGTCGGCCAGGGAGCCGTTTTTTACGCTCAAGGTTATGACCTGGCCTTCACAAATCGCTGAATTGGTAGTGGCCGCGCTCGCCGGATCGGACGAGCGGCCGTTCACCGAAACGGTAATACTGGCGCAAGGTGTGGTGTTCAAATCCCCTTCTGCCCGTACAAAGTATTGCGTGGTTGTAGTAGGCGTAACATTGATACTGCTACCCGTGCCAATTCGGCGGGTGCCACAACTGCCGGTGTACCAGTACCATTCAGCGCCTTTCCCCAAGGTGCCGCCGCTGATGGCTAACACGACTGGCTCGCCTTTACAAATTTTTTCCCGTCCGCTGATGCCCGACGGAGCTTTGCTTCGCTTATCAACTTCGATTTCTACCTCGGCGCATTGGGTCATGTTATTTGTGCCCTCAGCCCGCACAAACACGCGCTTGGTATCGGCGGGTGAATATTTAATTGTTTTGCCCTGACCGATTCGCTGGCCACCGCACCTGCCTTCATACCAGTACCAGTCAGCGCCGATCCCGAGGCTACCGCCCTTTACCGTCAGTTCAACCTCTTCACCCAAATAGATCGTACGGGCACCGTCTATTTTTTGCGGGTCGGTAGACTGGGGGCGAGCAATCACGTCCCGGCCCTTGTTTGGAGAACTACTCACCTGTTGTCCATAGGCTTTACCATCAATAGATTCGGCTGGAATTTTATATTCAAGGGATTCGTCACTTTTCCAATTACTGATATCTTCATATGCCTCTTTCCCAATTTCAATGGAGTTTCGCTGGCAAACCAAGTCGCCATTACAATCTACATAATTTACTTTCCAGTTCAAATACCGGATGCCGTTGTGAAATTTGCCTTGGACACGATATTTGTATTTAAACTCTTTGCCAGTCGGGTTGCAAAAACTAATGGAGGGCACGTAATACTGGAGCTCAACGGTGATATTGTTTTCACTGTAAAGGTTTTCCCAAGTATCAGTCCAACCTTGAGCAAGGCCCACCGCACAAACGGATAATATAAAAAACAGTGTTGAAAAAAATTTCAGCATACTTGGAGAATTGGTTTCAGACGTTGTTTTGGGGGGTAGTTGTGTTTATTATTGGGTTTACAGATTAAATTGTACTGTATCCGGCGACTGTCTGCTCCGCCGTAGCGTGTTCCCAGAGTTGAACATCTTTGATTAAATGTACAAACACGCAGGAATACCTGAACGTCATTACGTGGTCAAAGTCTTCCCCATCGAAGGCACTCTCTTTGTCGGGTGTGCCAGCGCCGCTGCCTTCAGTGATCAGGTTGCCGTTGTAGTGATAACAGCATTGTTGCCCTGATAGGCCTTCCTCCGTTTGAACGTGCGGGTAGGAGCGAAAGCACTCGTTTGTGCCTTTATGGTATCTATCTATATTGCCTTTGTCCTTTGCCCAGCCGTCATTCAGCCGGACGCAGTTTTCGTAGGGGCATGCCGGGAGTTTTTTCATCCACGCGTCGCTGGCATTCACGTCATTCGTTTTAGAGGTGCGTCATCAAATTATAAAACTGATAGTAAGACAAAGTGTTTTCAATATGTGATTAAAGAATGTTGTTTTTTTCATGCTTATTTCTGGATGATTACTTCCACGTCATAGGCGCCGGAGTTATCGCCTTGTTGTTTGTCGTTTATCGCGAATTCGATAAACCCGCTGTGTTGGGCAATGTGTTTGTTTTCCATTTTATCGTCGTAAAATTTCCATTCGTCTTCTTCTCCAAAACGAAATACCAACACTGCATGGTTCCAGTCTTTGAAATGATTATAATCTTCCAGGCTCCAATTAAATACGCCTGTGGCAACGCCTTCGGGACCCGAAGTTCCGACTAAACGACCGACCCGAATTTTCCCACCTGCCTTGATAATGACCAAGTCCCCTATTGTTACTTTGATCGGCGACTTGATATGGGTGCTGACATCAATTTTAAATCGTTCACCGCAATCACCACACTCCTCCAATTCCACTTTTATTGGTTCGTACTGATTTATAAAAGCTACTTTTTCCAAATCCCGGTACTTTCCGTTGTCGGCGTCGGAAAACAAGAGTTGGATAGCTTGCATGGTAGAAATGCCCTCTTTCCGGATTACAATCTGAAACACGCCGTTTTCATTGGTGACTTCCGACGGGATCACAATGCCGTAATTTTGAATAACTACGGTTACTTTGATGCCCGGCAAGAGTTTGCCCGTTTTTTTGTCCCGTACAATGCCGGTCAGGGAAAGTTTGCTGTTTTCCGTTACGCCGATATCGAAGGGTTTCATGGCAGGATTGGACGGAATCACATATTCCATGTCGGTATATCCGATATCGGAATTCACATAGATTCGGACGGTTTCGCCCGCCTTACAGGTTTTACAATTAGACAAGTTCAGTGAGTAATACCCTTTGTCGTCAGTTGTCGTAGAGCTGATGCCAGGAATAAATACCGAAGCGCCTGTGGGTACTGGGAGTTTCGAAGTGGAGTTATTTTTTTGGTAAATGATGCCTGTTATTTTATCAGTGTTTTGACTGAATAAAAGGGTAATTGAAAGCAGAAAGATCGGAAAGAAGGCAAGTTGCTTCATTCTTGTTGTGATTTAGGTTTGAGATAGATTTTAATGTCGGTTTTTGGAATTTCAAAAAAGGTTTGGCTAAAAGGGGCATAACCTACTTTTGAACACGTGATAGTGTATTCTCCCTTTGGTTGATTCGAAGGGATTGAAAATTCAAAAAATCCGTTCACATCCGTATGAGCTTCTCCCTTAAGTAAATTTATAGAAACTTTCGCCCCTTTAAGCAGATTATTAATAGAGTCGAAAACGCAGCCTTCTATTTTTGCTAATTCAATTTTTCTTGGGAGTTCTGGAAGAGGTTTTTTCCCTTGACTTGTTCCTTGAGTTGCCTCAGTATTGCTATTAGTAGTTTCTTTTTCTGATTTTTCAAATCCGATCCAAGTTCTAATTTCTGGAGTAGCCAACGAAACCAAAATTGCTATTACAGCGATTAACACGCCGTATGTTGCAATTTTATCATTATAATTTTTCATATAATATTTTGTTTTTTTGTCACAGTTAACTACCCCTTTTCCCTCCCCAACCCAACTCCAAAACCCACATTCCGTATCCCCGCCAAAAACAGCACTTATCCCACATTCCCTCTTTTACATCTCCGTTAGTTGCAGGAAAATCGCCTAGGTCTACGTACCCCTTTTTTCCCCCTGGCGTTCAGGCACTACGCACTTCGAGATCACCCATTCGGCACATGTAAGCCAAATGACTCCGCCAATCTCCAACCTTTTTTTTGAAACCCACCAACAAAATCACCAATATCACAGAAAATAGTGATTTTGCCCCCTTTTAAGGGGCCGGTTTTGCCCCCAAAATCACCCATATTGGTGATAAGGCGCTACAAAGCCTGCGTCCCCGGTTTTTGGGGGTAAGCGCAAACAGGCACTCAACCCTTCAGCAGCGCGTCCATCAACGACCGCGCCGCCGCAAATGGCGATACCGTGCCGCTGAGCACGTCTTTTTCCATGGCTTGTAACCGGGCTTTCACCTCCGGATGGCTGTAAAAAGCCGTCCGGAGTGCTTGTTCCAGGGCGTCCTGAAACCAGTAATGCGCTTGTCTGCGGCGGTTTTCGGCAAAAAAACCATTGCTCCGGGTGTGTGTTTGGAATTCGACCAATGCCTGCCAGACCTCGGCAAGGCCGCTTTTTTCCGTGGCGCTGCAGGCCAGCACACGGGGCGTCCAGCCGCTTTCTTTGGCCGGAAACAGGTGCAGCGCGTTCAGGTAGTGCGCACGGGCCTGGTTGGCCAGCCGAACGCGGTCGCCGTCGGATTTGTTGACCACCAGCAGGTCGGCCATTTCCACAATGCCGCGTTTGATGCCTTGCAGGTCATCGCCCGCCCCGGGCAGCAACAGCAGCACGAAGGCATCCACCATGCGGTGCACAGCGGTTTCCGACTGGCCCACACCCACCGTTTCCACCAGCACCGTGTGGTATCCCGCCGCTTCCACCAGCGCGATGGTCTCGCGGGTTTTGCGCGCAATGCCGCCCAGCGTTTCGCCTGCGGGGGAGGGCCGGATGAAGGCAAGGGGGTCTACCGACAATTGTTCCATGCGGGTTTTGTCGCCCAGGATGCTGCCGTGGCTCACCCGGCTGCTGGGGTCTACAGCCAGCACGGCCACTTTGTGCCCTTGCGCAGTCAGGTTAGTGCCTAAGGTTTCAATAAAAGTGCTCTTGCCCACGCCCGGAGAGCCGGTGATGCCCACCCGGAACGTGTCGTTGGCCGGGGCAAATGCCTGCAAAGCGGTCAGGAGTGCGTCTGCCAGGGCCTGGTGCGCCGCGTTGGTGCTCTCTACCAGCGTGATGGCCCTGCCGAGAAGGACTCTGTCGCCCTGGCGGATGCCTTCGGCAAATTCGGGAATGGCGGGGAGTGCGCGCAAATGTTAGTGTATGTGTCCTGTCGAGGTGGTCAAAACTCAGCGTTGCCCGGGTAGCGCGGGAAAGCAATCACGTCCCGGATGTTGCCCATGCCGGTCACAAACTGTACCAGGCGCTCGAAACCAAGTCCATATCCGGCGTGCGGACAAGAGCCGAAGCGGCGGGTGTCGAGGTACCAGTACATTTCTTTTTCCGGAATGTGCATCTCCTGCATGCGCTGGGTAAGCCGGTCGAGGCGTTCTTCGCGCTGGGAGCCGCCCACAATTTCGCCGATGCCGGGAAAGAGGATGTCCATGGCCGACACCGTGGGGCCGGGCACGCCTTCCTGTGGTTCGTCTTGCCGCATGTAAAATGCCTTGATGGCTGCCGGGTAATGCGTGAGGATAACCGGTTTTTTGAAGTGTTTTTCCACTAAGTAGCGCTCGTGCTCGCTTTGCAGGTCGGCCCCCCAGCCTTCAATGGGGTACTGGAATTTGCCTTTTTTGTTCTGGTTGGAATTTTTCAGGATGTCTACGGCTTCCGTGTAGGTGATGCGTTCAAAACGGTTGTCGACCACAAAGCGCAGCTTGTCTGTGAGGGCCATGTCGGAGCGCTGATCCTGTGGTTTGGATTTCTCCTCTTCCACCAGCCGCTCTTCGAGGATGGCCAGGTCTTCGGCGCAGTTTTTCAAGGCATAAGCGATCACGTGCTGGAGCATGCTTTCGGCGAGGTCCATGTTGTCGTCCAGATCGGCAAAGGCCACTTCGGGTTCGATCATCCAGAATTCGGCCAAATGGCGCGTGGTGTTGGAGTTTTCGGCGCGGAAGGTGGGGCCGAAGGTGTACACGGCACCCAGGGCCAGGGCACCTAATTCGGCTTCCAGTTGGCCCGATACGGTGAGGTTGGCGCTGCGGCCGAAGAAGTCCTTGCTGAAGTCCACGTCGCCGTCTTCGGTACGGGGAGGTTTATGCAGGTCAAGCGTGGTGACCCGAAACATTTCCCCGGCGCCTTCCGCGTCGCTGGCGGTGATGATGGGCGAGTGCATGGCGTAAAAGCCGCGCTCATGGAAAAAGGAGTGTATGGCAAACGCCAGCGCGTGCCGCACGCGGAACACCGCGCTGAAGGTATTGGTGCGGAAACGCAGGTGGGCGTGTTCGCGCAGGAACTCCAGCGATTGCTTTTTGGGTTGCAGGGGGTATTCTTCGGGGTTGCAGTCGCCAAAAATAGTGATGTCCTGCGCCTTCACTTCTATGCGTTGGCCTTTGCCCTGCGATTCGATGAGGGTGCCCCTGGCGCTGATGGCGGCACCGAATTTGATGCGGTCTACGACGGTCGGGTCGGTGTTTTCATAATCGAGCACCACCTGCAGGTTGGCGGCGCAGGAGCCGTCGTTGAGGGCGATGAACTGGTTGTTGCGAAAAGCGCGTACCCAGCCCATCACGGCGACTTCGGTGTTGAATGGTTCGGTACGGATGAGGTCGGCTATCTTATGGCGTTGCATGTGGTGCGTTTGAAGTGCGGGCGCAAAGGTAGTGGATCGGCGCTTAGTATGCGTTAATCCACTTCAATTGGCACGATATCTCCGTTTGGTGTGATGATGGAGAATTCTTTAGTGGATTTGGGCGTTGGAGGTATTTTGCTCTCGTGCAGGGTGAATCGCACAATGAGGTTATACGAAAACTGCACAGCGGGTTCCAGAATTTCGGGGTTGATCACAATGTCGTAATCATTGGCCGGCACGGCGTTGTAAAAACGGGCGACGGGTTTGTCGGCCGGATTGACCACATCGCTGTTTTTGTCATAATAGAGGCTTTGAGAGCTGAAGGCCTGGTATTTTTCGTATCGGTTGATGGGGTAGACCACCCAGGCGTTTTCGGCGGTGATGACGTAAGCCGAGTCGAAATTCATGCCGATGGTTTTATAACTTTTCTTGACGTCGTTGAGGTAGGTAAACGCAGCAGCGCGCAATTGTGCGTACACCGTCTGGGGTTCTTTGACGAAATAGTCCACTTTTACAATGTCATAAATTTCCTGGGCGGCGGCGGCAGTCACGATGTTGTCCAACAGCGACGGATCGCTGTATCGGACGTGGATGTTTTTTTGGAGCTCAAAGCCCTTTGGTATTTCGGTGTATGTTTTTTTGGAAAACAGTTTTTTGCTCATGTCGTACTCGTATTTGGGCAGGAAATTCACCATGTCCACGTATACATCGGTGCGGGGTATGCCGAGGGCTTGCAGGCTATTGAGCAGCCCATTGATGCGGCCGCTGAGCAGGTTGTCGGTTTCTTCGGCGGTTTTGCCTACCTGAAGGCAACTGAAAATGGCGGTGTAGTTGTCGGCTTTTTGATTGGATAAGGCATTGATGTTGATTTCCACCGCGTGATTGTCTAATAAACTAGCGGCTTTGGGCACTCCGCGATACTGTGCGTTAAAATTTTGGGCACCTCCGTGTATTGTGGAATTATTGCCCATGACCTGGGCGAAGAGGGATTGAACAAGTCCAAAAAAGGCGAGTGTAAACAGGTATTTTCTCATGGCAGCAGTAGTGTTTTCTAAATTTAACGCCTCAATGTTGTAAAATGTATGTTAAAGCAGACGCTTTTTCGCGGCATGTCTACCTTTGCAACCTGAACGGCCATCCGGCTGTTTAAGTTCCTTGCAACGCAAAGCACCTGAACCATGTTGATTGAAGTTTTCAAAAGCAAAATACACCGTGTGCGGGTCACGCAGGCGGACTTGAATTACATTGGCAGCATCACCATCGACGAGGCGCTTTTAGAAGCCGCCAACATAGTGGAAGGCGAAAAGCTGCAAATTGTAAACAACAACAATGGCGAACGCTTCGAAACGTACGCCATCCGGGGCGAACGCGACAGCGGCGTCATTTGCCTCAACGGCGCGGCGGCGCGGCGGGTGCAAGTGGGCGACGTGGTTATCCTGATCTCCTACGCCCTGCTCATGCCGGAGGAGGCCAAAACATTCAAGCCAATTGCTATTTTTCCAGACGAAAACAACCGCCTCGTCAAGGGTTCATAAGCATGGAGGCGTCGGTGCCACCCGCATCGTCTGAGAATGGCGCTGCGGCTTTCGGGTTGCCGTCTTTGCCCATGAGGATGCCTAAGGCCGACATGGCGCGTTCGCTGGCCAATTGTTCGGCGCTTTTTTTGTTGTAATCGTCGGCCACGCCCATTTTTTTGCCATCGACCATGACAGCCACCTTGAATTTGTCGCGTTTGTCGCTTTTGTATTTGGCCAGCACTTTATAGTCGACGGAGAGGCCGTTTTTCTGGCACCATTCCAGGAGTTGGCTTTTGTAGTTGTCGTCGAAGCTTTCCAGTTCGTGTATGTCCAAATAACGGCGAAGGATGCGCTGGATGATGTATTTTTTGGTTTTGTTGTAGCCTACTTCGATGTAGATGGCGCCGACGAGGGCTTCGAGCGCGTTGCCGAGCATCGATTTGGAGATGCGGGTCTGGTTGTAGTCACTGAGGATGAGGTCGAGGCCCATGCGGTCGGCGATTTCGTCCAGTGAATTGCGTTTGACAATTTTGGAGCGCATTTTAGTGAGGAAACCCTCATCCATGCCGGGGTATTTTTTGAACAGGTATTCCGCTACGATGGTGCTGAGCACGGCATCGCCGAGGAATTCGAGGCGTTCATTGTTGGCAATGGCATAGTCACCTGCACTGATGCTGCTCTTGTGGAAAAAGGCCAGGCGGAAAAGGGACAGATACGCTGGCGTGAACCCCAGGAGGGAGCGCAGGCGTCGCGCCAGCTCTTTGTCCGGATGAAAATAGTAATTGTAAAATCGTCGGACTAGGCGCACGGGCATAACTGTTTGGTATACTTGGTCACACTTTTCGAAGGATCACCGAAGCGTTGTGGCCGCCAAAACCGAACGTATTGCTCAACACGGCCCGGATGGGGCGTTCCTGGGCGGTGTTGAACGTGAGGTTCAGGTTTGGGTCAATCTCCGGATCGTCTGTAAAGTGATTGATGGTTGGCGGAACAAACTGGTGGAGCATAGACAGCACACCGGCAATGGCTTCCACCGCACCGGCGGCACCCAACAGGTGGCCGGTCATGCTTTTGGTGGAAGAGATGTTGAGGTCATAAGCTTTGTGGCCAAAAACCTTTTGAATGGCTTTAAGCTCAGCCACGTCGCCCAAAGAAGTGGACGTGCCGTGTACGTTGATGTAGTCAATGTCTTCGGGGTTCATGCCCGCGTCCTGGAGCACCAGGCGCATGACATTGATGACGCCCAGGCCTTCCGGGTGCGGCGCCGTGATGTGGTAGGCGTCGGCAGATGCAGCGGCACCCACTACTTCAGCATACATGGTGGCCCCACGGCGTTTGGCGTGTTCGTACTCTTCGAGGATAAGGGCGCCGGCACCTTCGCCGAGCACGAACCCGTCGCGGTCTTTGTCGAAAGGTCGGGAGGCCGTCAGAAAATCGTCGTTGCGTTCGCTGAGGGCTTTCATGGAGTTGAAGCCCCCTACGCCGGTTTTGGTGATGGCCGCTTCGGAGCCGCCGGAAACGATCACGTCGGCTTTTCCGAGCCGGATGTAATCAAACGCGTTCATGATGGCGTGCGAAGAGGACGCGCAGGCCGACACGGTGCAGTAGTTGATGCCGCGGAAGCCGTATTGAATGGAAATTTGGCCGGCCGCGATGTCGGTGATCATTTTGGGTATCAGAAACGGGTTATGCTTGGGTATGCCGTTGCCCAGCACGTGCTCTTCAATTTCTTTTTCCAGGGTAGCCATGCCCCCGATGCCCGATGCCCAAATGACTCCGACGCGGTCTTTGTCAAGCGCTTCCATGTCGAACCCGGCGTGTTGAATGGCTTCATCAACGGCCACCATGGCCATCTGGGTAAAGCGGTCGAGCCGACGGGCCTCCTTTCGGTCCATGTGGTCTTCGGGGTTGAATCCTTTGAGCTCACAGGCAAACCTGGTTTTGAAAAGCGAGGCATCAAAAAGGGTAATCAAATTGGCACCACTAAGTCCGTTTTGCAGACTTGCGCGATAAGCGTCAAGGGTGTTGCCAATGGGGGTGAGGGCGCCGAGGCCGGTCACAACAACTCGTTTCATACAAGTTTATGCTTAAAACACAAGGCCTGCAGGCACCAGTCCAGCAGGGATAACCACGCAAATGTACACAATTCAGAGATCGTGTGCCCATGTGTTGCCACAATCTAAGCATCAATAAAGAAAAACATGAGCCATCCGTTCGAAACGGGATGACTCATGTTGAACACCATTTGTGGAGCATGTATAGAAACATGCTGCGGCTTAAGCGCTGGTTTGGGACTCGAGGTAGGCAACAGCCTGACCGACAGTCGTGATTTTTTCGGCTTGTTCATCTGGAATAGAGACATCGAATTCTTTTTCAAATTCCATGATCAATTCAACGGTATCCAGTGAATCGGCACCAAGATCCTGAATGAAATTGGCTTCAGTGGTCACATCAGCTTCTTCTACTCCCAATTTATCAATGATGATTTTTTTAACGCGGTCGGCTACAGTTGCCATGTCAAGTCTGAACTTTAGGTGAAAAAAATGGCTTTTTCGAGGTGTAAAGAAACGCCGATCCCAACGGAAAAAAAAATTTTTGTCCGTATTTATTCTTCCAAGGACAATTGACACCGCCTTGCGCTTGTTTAATTTTTTGTCAATTCTAGGGCAAACTGGCGCTTCATGCCCAAAATATTGTCCGCTTTGTAGACATTTGCACTATGATTACACCTTTTGTGCGACCAACATTTGTTTATGGCATCTATTCGCCGTATTTTTGTTTCGCACCTACTTATTGTAAAAAACACACTTAAATAGTTCAAATGACACCTGCCGAAGCCAGTAACCTGATGGCCATCAATACACCCACGGAATTTCAACATGGAATCCACTCTCAAAACACCAAAATCGTAGCCACCGTAGGACCTGCGAGCAGTTCTTACGAAAACCTGCTGGCGCTTACCCAGGCTGGTGTAGATGTGTTTCGCCTCAATTTCAGCCACGGTACACACGAAGACCACTCCAAGGTCATCCAACACATCCAGAAAATCAACATCACCTTTAATACCCACATCAGCGTCCTCGCCGATCTCCAGGGCCCTAAACTGCGCGTCGGAAAAATTCAGGACAATGCCCTGCCCCTCGAATCGGGCGACATCATCACCCTCGTCAGTGAGGAGGTAATCGGCACCCGCGAAAAAATTTACATGTCGTACGAACAGTTCGCCGAAGACTGTGAGGTAGGCGAACGCATCATGATGGACGACGGCAAGCTTGTGTTTGAGGTGGTGGAGACCAATAAAAAAGACACCGTCAAACTCAAATGCCTCTATGGCGGCGTGCTGAGCAGCAACAAAGGCGTCAACCTCCCCGATACCAATGTCAAGCTGCCTTGTTTGACCGAAAAAGACATGGAAGACCTGGCCTTTATCCTTACCCAGCCGGTCAACTGGATCGCCCTGTCTTTTGTGCGCCGTCCGGAAGACATTGAAGAGTTGCGCGCGCACATCGACGCGGCCGAGCACCCTGCCCGCATCATTGCCAAAATCGAAAAACCAGAGGCCATTCGAAACCTCCGCGACATTGTGAAAGCAACCAATGGCGTCATGGTGGCACGCGGCGACCTTGGTGTCGAAATGCCGATCGAGCGCCTGCCCATGGTGCAAAAGGAGATCATCTCGCTTTGTATACAGTACGCCCGTCCGGTAATTGTAGCCACTCAAATGATGGACAGCATGATCACCAACCCGTCACCAACCCGAGCTGAAGTCACCGATGTGGCCAACGCTGTATTAGATGGTGCCGATGCCGTGATGCTCAGCGCCGAAACATCGGTGGGCAAACACCCTGTGTTGGTGGTAGAAGCCATGACGCGCATCATCGCCGAGGCCGAAAAACACTATTGGCCACAAATTGAAATGCGCCGCCCGGTGCCCATACCCAAAGCCCGCACGTTCCATTCCGACGTTATTGTGTTTAACGCCTGTCGGGTGGCCGAACAAATTGGCGCTAAGGCGATCGTTGGCACCACCACTTCCGGCTACACAGCGTACAAGGTGAGCAGTTTCCGGCCCAAGGCCCGCATTTATGTGTTCAGCGACCGCCTGCACAACCTCAATACCATGAACTTGCTTTGGGGCGTTGAGTGCTTCTATTATGACAAGTTTACTACCACCGACGAAACATTCAACGATTGCATGGAAATACTCAAACATGCGGGCGTAGTGGAGGTGGGCGACGTAATTGTAAACACCGGCTCCATGCCGCTGGAGCGCCGCCACCGCACCAATATGCTTAAGGTTACCGTAGTTGATTAAATCACTTTACGACGCCACCCGTGCACATACGCTTTTCTTTTGCGCAACAATTTTTTGAGGCCGATTTGAGCCAGGGCATTGACTTGAGCATTCCACTTTTGGCTGGCGATGCCGGGGTAAACTGTTTTTGGGCGCCGCCAGTGGAATATTGGCCGGTGGAAATGGACGGTTTTGTGGGCAGCACGGCACGTGGTGGCATCGTCAACTTTTTTAATGTCCGTTTCAATCCGCATGGCAATGGCACCCACACCGAATGCGTAGGGCACATTGCAGGCCACATGCACAAGCTGAACGACTGCCTGCTGAATGCCCATTTCCCAGCCATTTTGCTCAGCATTCACCCCGAAAAACGGGCTGATGGCGACCTTGTCATCACCAAGGCACTCCTCGTGGAGGCATTGAACGGACGCGCTATGCCGCCCGCTTGTGTAGTGCGCACTTTGCCAAACCATCCGGCAAAAAAACAAATGCACTACACGAATACCAATCCGGCCTACCTGGAAGCCGCCGCCGCAGAATGGCTCGCCGATATGGGTGTAGAACACTTGTTGCTGGATTTGCCTTCAGTCGACCGGGAAAGAGACGGCGGAAAACTCGAAGCCCATCACGCATTTTGGCGCTATCCGGCACAAACCAGGCTGCAGTGTACCATTACCGAGTTGATTTTTGTGCCAGATCAAGCGCCCGATGGACTGTACTTGCTCAACATACAGACTGCCGCTTTCGACTTGGACGCCAGCCCCTCCCGCCCGGTGTTGTACGCGGCACGGCCTGTTGACTCCCAAGCGTGATTTGCCGGTTAAAAAATTGTCTACACCAATCGCCTACTCATGAAAAGAACGTTCTCCATATTGGTCGTTTACATCGGTTTCTGCTCCTGTCAGGTAGAAAAACCGATTGACAAAAATCAGGTGATTGCCAAATCCTATTGTGAATGTACGCATGGCCTGATAGTGCTCAACAACCGAAACCAGCAGTTGTCGGCCGATACCAACGCCGTATTGAATTTGCAGGCCATACAAACGGAGTTTGAGTCGGCCAAAACCTGTACAGCTACCTTGATGGCCCGTTATGGCAAATTGAGTGCCGACGACCAGAAGGCCGTCATGGCGCATGTGGCCACCACATGCCCTGCATTAGCCCACAAACCGGAATTGCTTCGGGAATTGCTGGGGCAGTAGGGTTTGCAAGCTCTGTCAGGGCTTGATTTATTCGGGGTAAAGCAGGTTTTTCAAACTTGGGAAAGGTAATTTGAAGAATCTTTTCTGTATTTGCCGCGCATCCGACATTTGGTCGAAAAAAGAAAGAAAAATTTGTTGGACTCGGCGCTTGGTACTACTTTTGCTTCCATTGAAGTCATAATAATCCTTTTTGTTGCACCGATAGTTTCACTAAATCCGTCATCCCATGAACAGGTACTTCCTTTCCTGTATTACGCGTCACGCGTTTTCCCGGTATTTCTCCCGGTTGTTTCCCGATCGCTTTTCCATTCCTGTGTTTGTGATGTGTGTCGTGCCCCTACGTGGGTAATACGGCCATCAAACATACCCTGTACAGCGCTGCCACAGCTGCACAGGGCTGAAAAGCATGTTCCCGATCGGAATTTCCCACCCTATCCTCTTTTGCTGCGCACCCTGACGGTGCTTTATCGCACCAGCCCGTTGCGCATGGTTTGACGATTTATCCCGCTGTACGCCCACGCGTGCGGCCACCATCCCATGGTTCAGATGTCTTATGCTTCATAGGCGAGAACCCCGGTTGTGAAACGTCGCAGCCGGGCTCTTTTTTTGCACACACAGGCGTCAAGCGGGGTTATAGCGCTTGTCTACCCCCGATTCGGTGTAGTGCGGCACCCACCCGCTCTGGTCTATGAAAATGCGGATGGCTTTGACGTGTGGATTGTCCTTGCCTGCATCAAACCAGTGTTGCGTATTGGCGGGCACCGAGATCAGGTCTCCGGCTTCACACATAACGTTGAACACGGGGTCTGCTCCGTTGTCGAGGTTGAACCAGAAAAAGCCTTTTCCGTCCACAAAAAAGCGCACTTCGTCTTCCGTATGGCGGTGTTCGCTCAGGAATTTATGGCGCACGGCTTCGTAATTGGGGGTATTGGCGTTGATGTTGATCACGTCGGCGGTGTGGTAACCGTTGGCTTGCATAAAGGGCTCCAGCACGTGTTTATAGGCATCCAGGACGGTATCCTGATCGGCATCTATGGCTAAAGGGGCACCGGCTTCCCATTGGTCGAACCATACGCCGCGCGCTTCCAGAAAAGAGCGGATCTCCGCAGGGTCTGTGATTTGTCGGTTTTGATCAGGTATATTGAGAACAGCCATTTTGATAAGTTGAGTTTAGTTGTGGGCAAACATCGGCAGAATTGACAGGGAAAAAAACGAATTTTGCGACAAAAATGTTTTCATGGGATTTCGTGCTGCATTGATTCGACCTTTTGCCAGGGCGGTTGCCCGCTCCATCCATCGCTGGGCTGCCGAAGGACTGCTGCGACAAGAACGAACGCTGCGGGTTTTGGTGGAAAAGGGCCGGCATACAGCTTTTGGTCGCGACCATGATTTTGACACCATTCGGGGTTACGCCGACTTTTCGGCCCGGGTGCCCATTCGCGATTACGAAGCGCTTAAGCCGTACATTGAACGCATTAAAGCGGGTGAAAACGATGTGTTGTGGCCGGGAAAACCCCGTTTTTTTGCCAAAACCTCTGGCACCACATCCGGTGCCAAATACATCCCGATGAGCCGGGAGAGCACACCACACCATTTCACCACAGCGCGCGACGCCTTGTTTAACTATTTTGCCCAAACCGGCAATGGAGGCTGGCTCGATGGCAAAATCATTTTTCTCTCCGGCAGTCCTGCCCTCGAATCGGTGGGCGGCGTGCCCACCGGCCGTTTGAGCGGCATCAGCAACCACCTGGTGCCAGCCTGGCTGCGCACCAACCAGTTGCCGGGTCTGCAAACCAATTTGATAGACGACTGGGAAGAAAAAGTAGAGCGCATAGTAGACGAAACCTTGCACGCTGATATGCGCCTGATCTCCGGCATACCGCCCTGGGTGCAGATGTATTACGAACGGCTGCTGGCGCGCAGTGGAAAGAAAAACATCAGCGAACTGTTTCCTCATTACAGCGTATTTGTGTACGGGGGCGTCAATTTCGAGCCTTACCGAGCCAAGTTGGAAGCACTGGTGGGCAGGGAGATTGACAGCGTGGAGACTTATCCGGCTTCCGAAGGGTTCATCGCTTTTCAGGATGCGTTTCCGAGCCAGGGTTTGCTGCTCAACATAGACGCAGGTATGTTTTTCGAGTTTGTGCCTTTGGATGCTTTTCACCTGGATAACCCTCCGCGACTTTGGCTGGGTGATGTGGAAATGGGCGTCAACTACGTGCTGATCCTGCACACCAACGCCGGTTTGTGGGGCTACAACATAGGCGATACGGTTCAATTTGTGTCCTTAAACCCGTATCGCATCGTGGTCACCGGCCGCGTCAAACACTTTATTTCGGCCTTCGGAGAGCACGTGATTGGCAAAGAAGTGGAAGAATCGGTGCTGCCTGTAGCTAAAGAACTGGGCATTCGCATTGTGGAATTCAGTGTAGCCCCTCAGGTGAATCCGCCGGAGGGTGGGTTGCCTTACCATGAATGGTTTGTGGAGTTTGACAATGCGCCGAGCGACCTGCAGGCTTTCGGGGCGGCAGTGGATCGGCGGTTGCGCGAACAAAATATTTACTACGATGACCTGATCAGCGGCAATATCCTGAGGCCGCTGGTGGTGCGGCCCTTGCGCCGCGATGCCTTCAGGGATTACATGAAAAGCGAAGGCAAACTCGGCGGGCAAAACAAGGTGCCCCGCCTTGCAAACGACCGAAAAATTGCCGATTTCCTAACCCATTCAAATTACCGCTTATGAGTACGCGCCTTCAACACGCGCTGGTGTTGCCCATTTGCGGGTTGGTGTTGCTCCTGAACTTCGTCGGCATGGCTTCGTCGGCGTTTGCGCAAGAGGCCGCCCCAATCCTCGTATCCGATCAAACCTTCAAGCTCACCGGAGCCGATGAGTATCGTTTTGCCCTCGCAGAGGGCGACCGCCTCGACCTGCGCATTGAAATGCTTGTCGGCCGCGAAATCCGCGAAATTGAATTTTACCAATATCCCAACTATCCCATCCTGCGCGACTACAACATGGATCAGGTGCTCGAACGCAGTTTTGTGGCACCAAAAACCGATGTGTACATCCTGCGGTTTAAAGAGGCTGGCATGGGCAAAAAAGTGTGCCGGTTTACCCTGCACCGCACGCCCGCCAGTCCGCAAACGGCCCGCATGGATACCCGGGTGACCTGGGAACTGAAGCCCTCCGTTCAATACCAGATAGGCCGCCGAAAAGTGGTCGTCGGTAAAAAAACCGAACTGGTTTCACTGGGTGGTCAAGTGACGGTGCCCGCCGGCCGCATGGGATTTGTGAATCCGGTAAATGCCTACCAGTTTACCCTGCCGCCCCACACCGTCCGCTGGGCGTATCGCCTGTCGGTGGGCCAGGCGTCTGCCGAGGCCCGAAAAAAGGACGCCGAAACGCTGTCCCAATTGCTCAAAACCACCGCCGCCCGCGCAGCACCCGTGCAACCCGAGACGGCCTTAGCCGCTTTCGCCCTTGGCATGGCCATCGACCTGACCACGTCTTCCAGCGGCGAAGACGTAGAATACGCTTTGGTAGACGCCCCCAATGTGCCGGTGTTTTTTGACAAAGGCCAATACCAGGCTTTTATTCAACAAAAAGGCGTGAGCGTAGATGTACAGCGGCGATACGCGCCCCTCGAAGGCACGTATTTCTTCGCCCTCCGCAGCGACAACTGGGTGAACGCCATTGATGTGCATGTCGACATCGAAGCCGTAATGGAAGTGCCCGTGTACGCGGAGGAACTGTACCTGACGAATGCGGAATAGGCGGAATGCGGAATTATGAATGCGGAATGCGGAATTCGGAATCAGGAGTGTACGAAGGATT
>Ga0247841_10002468_pt1 | contig 36889 bp, 28 predicted proteins | sample LaCruzMarch2015__2_FD_192410 | JGI IMG/M metagenome (GOLD analysis project Ga0247841, IMG submission 192410) | Freshwater microbial communities from meromictic Lake La Cruz, Castile-La Mancha, Spain - LaCruzMarch2015_18m | ecosystem: Environmental > Aquatic > Freshwater > Lake | place: Spain... | reverse complement strand
CCTATGCCAAGGGTATCCGCCAACCAATGGCTACCCACTCCTTTGTGGCTAAAGTGTAATTGTCGTCACTGGGGAAAAGTAATTGTCGTCAAGGGGAGGAATAATTGTCGTTGACCACATGAGTACAACGAGTGTGGCGGCGGTCTATTTTGGTGCGAATCTCACCTTCACTTCGATCTTTCTGATCCTATCTGAACAGGCATATCTTCGAGGCGTATGGGTGTTATCTGTTCCTTTCTTCTGGGTTCTTGGAACGCTGCTTTTTCTTCGGTTGTATCCTCGGTTGAGACCCTTTTTTCAGGATGGTTTGACTCTTCATCAAGCTCTTCGGCAGACTTTTGATTCACCGGCTCTGCAACGGTGGGCTTCTCTGTGGACGATTGTCGCCTTTGTTGGCACGGTTTCTCTTGAGTTCTATGGCGGCATCAGGTTGCTTCAATGGACGAACTTGCCTTTGTTTGTTGATGTTTCTCTTGCCCTCCTCCTTGCTTTTGTTGTTGGATTCTTTACTGTCAGCGGCGGATTCCGCGGCGTTGCCGCCGCAGATATTTGGTTGGACGTGATCGCGCTTTGCGGAACGATCCTCCTTTTTGTTTACTGTGCAACGACATGGATATACAGCCCCTCAGCAACAGGAGCGGCACCGGGTCCCATGGTTTCTTCACCCGGGTTAATTGACAATCTCCTTTTCGTAGTGGCAATGGGAGCGATCTTTGTGCCTTTTCAGTTGTGCACTCTGGACACTTGGCAGCGACTTGGTGCTTGGGAAAGAAGGGGGGAATCGCCCAGGTCGTGGCTGCTTGGTGGTAGTGTTCTCCTGGCTTTGGCTTATTGCGTCCCGATCCTTATTGGCATGTACGTTCGGTCAACGGGGGATCAAGTGGCTGCTTCGTCTCATGTTCTTCGTGTGTTCATCGAGAAGATGCATATTGGGCCAGTTCTCTTGGGTCTAGTCTTCTCTGGCTTCGTCGCGGCGATTTTCTCCACTGCCGACGAACTTCTCAATTGTTGCGGTCTCTCACTGCTCTTCGACGCGTTTCAGATTCCGCGGGTCAAGAAAGAGCGCTCAGATGCTGAGGAGGGTCGGATCGTTGTGGCCGGGCAATTCTACACGACGGCTTTCGGATTTGTTGCGGCCATGATTGCTCTTCTGGCTTTGAGATTTGACCGTTTGATCTCTGATATTTCCCTTGCGATTTTTTCTGGGCAGGTTGTGTTTACATTTCCTCTATTCGCCGCGATCTTCGTGCCGAAGCTTTGTCCGAGACTGAAGGGCGCCGCGGTTTATTCGATGATCGCAGCGTTTGCCGTGGCTGTTTGTTCCGTCTTTGCTGGGTGGATCTTGAATGACCGAGTGTTTTGTGACGCGGCACCGCTTCTGGCTGCAGGAGTTGGCGGGGTTGTCTTTGGTTTGCCTTTCTTTTATGTCTACTTCAGGTATCGGAGACATCAATGATTGAGACTCTTTTCAATATAGCCTTTCCGTTGACCGTAGCTGCGGCCGGTGTTTCGGTCACACTCTTTGCGGTTGCGTCGAATGCCTGTCTTGTGGCTCAGCGGGAGGCGATCAAGGCTCAGGTTAGCAGTGCACTCTCGAAGCTGAAGATGGTGAAGACCCACGATATCGACTGTGAACTCCTGGTCACAAATCTCCGACAGGAGAAGGTTGATGTGGTGACGATCCCAGATATGGTGCAGCAATTGAGACACCATCGGGTCTATCTTTCGGCCGGGATTCTCTTGGCTTTTGCTCTTTTGGTGGTTGTCTTGTTGTTGGAGTTTATGATCGGTACTAGTACTTTGCCGAATAGCACACATCAGGCTTCCTTGGTCCTATGCTGGCTCGACGTAATGGTTGTGGTTACGTACTCGGCCGGGTCCGTTGTTGCGTTTCAACGCACTGCGACGTGGTCTGATTTCTGGAATACTGTTTACCCAAGGAGTTGGTGATGAATAGTGTTCAAACGTCGGGATCCTGTGGAAGCAACTGTTTTGGTGCCACGAAGATGGGGACCCTTTTTCTAGAACGTGGCCTTTTTGATCTTGCGTCTTACCTTGTTCACGATAGCGATAGGCGACAGTCTATCTTGAAGACACTGATGTTACTTCAGGAGGAGATATACGTGCTTGATCTGTATGGTGAGACGACATGGAGGGTGCGAAGCGGTACGCTGAGGCTGTTGTGGAAAGGCATTGAGGCGGCGGCTTCGAAGATCGATATGCCAAGTGGTTTGCTTTGCGATCTGTTGGGGGATATTAAACGCTACCAAAGTGTTGAATTAGGTTTGCGACGAGGGCGTATCCCTATTTCGGATTCCATCTCGTCCTTCTACTTTCTGAAGACGTGTGACGTGCGTCTAATGCGGGCGGTTTTATTGCGTCACGCCGATGTTGCGGTCTCGCCTGGTCTGCGGCGATGTCTGGATCTTGCTGACGTTCTTGCTGAGGTTTATGACGATATGGTTGATCTTGTGGAGGATGGCTACGACTTCAACTGCAATCGTTTTCTCTTAAGTCGGGGCGTTATCGGAGACAAGGGTACGCATACTGTGTACGCAAGTCTTCTTGCCGACATTTCTGATTCGTTCATACGCGCACGGGAAGAGCTTGATCGTGACGAAGGGGAGTTCGTTGATTATGTTGTGAGCGGAAGACCTGTTTCCTTTACGGACTTTCATGCTCGTCTTGATTGGCATGTGTCTCGGCCCTTGGGATGTTGTCGGTTGATGCGGCAATTGTCTGGGAACAATGATGTGCTGATACGAGACAGTAGGTTGTTTGAATGGTTTCTTCTTCGTAACATCTTGAGGACTATATGCGGCTCAGCGGGAACCTGCGCAGACATGGTCGCGATGGCATGAGGCTAGGGAGAGTAGATTGGTGTTGTGGGATTCCGGCCTGCGCATTTGTTGGTGATACACCCTTGACTGACGGACCTGGGCGACGGCTATCGATTGTTTTTCGAACGGCGGGGTGCGAGAAAGCTCGGTCTCGAGGGCCATGTTTCTTTTGTGGGTATCGTGAGCAATCCAGGATGATGGTTGATGCTGGCGGGGTTGTTTCTGATTTGCAGAGGCAATTCACGACTGGTATGTGTAGTTTTGATTTTGTGTCGGAGACAATTTCTGAGTTGGGCTTATTGTCACCCGGCTCTTTTCTTTGCGATACGGAGTATCCCCCTGCATTTAGAACATGGGTGATGGGAGAGATTCGACGAATTCCGACTGTGAAGCGTGTCGTTATTGAATCACGGCATGAATATGTTTCTCCAAGTGAGTTACGGAGGTTACGGTGTTTATTGCGTTCGGATCAGGCTCTGGATTTGGCTATCGGCGTGGAGAGTTCCGACCCGTGGATTAGAAACGCGGTGCTTAAGAAAGATTTGGATTGGAATGACTTGCGTGGGGTCCTTCTGGCTTGTGCCAATTGCGATGTCGGTTCTGTTGTGTATCTTGTCGTGAAGCCGCCATTTCTGACCGAAGACGCGGCTGCCCAGGATGCAGTGAAAAGCGCTCATGACGTGTTCATGCTTGCTCGTGAGATTGGTATATCCTTGCGGCTGGCTTTTCACCCTCTTTTCATCTCACGCAGAACTGAGCTGGAATCGCTTTTTATCTCTGGTGGTTATAGACTTGTTGGGCTCTGGAGAGTTGTCGAGATTCTTCGTCGTTGTTGTCATCTGGGGATCGTCACTGTGGGCTTGAATGACGAAGGTCTTTCTGACGGACGCGTGCCTTCAAGTTGCCCGGCTTGTGCAGGTTTATTACGTGCAGCTTTAGAGAAGTTCAACGTGACGCAGGACATCGGCATCTTTGATGGCCTTTCCTGCGACTGCCAATGCGACGCGACGCCTCATGAGGTTGGATTCCAGACGACGGGAACTGGACAAGAGGACTGATTTCCATTACGTAGTTTCATGCGAGGCGGCCGAGGCGATCCCTCAAGGGCACTGGAGCCTTAATGAAGAGCCATTCTTATTGGTTCTGCCGGTTCTCCCTATTTTGGAGGCTAGATTGAAGTCCTACGACTTCAACATTGTGGAATTACGGGCAGGCAGCGGGACAATCGGTGCCGCATGCTCATGTGAACGGCATTCCTCGTTTCATCGGGGACGATCCTGCTCCACGAGGTGGGATTCTCGGGGTTCTTCCGAAGAAAGCGGAAGACTGGTCGTGTTGATTGCCGATTTGTTCTCAGACTGCCTTCAAGAGCAGATCCCGGCGGTGGAAGTCGAGGTAGGACTTCTGGGCGGAGGTGAAACCGCCGACGTTGATGGGCCGGGTGAGATCGAGGCCCATCTTTGGCAAGTCGAGGGAATCGGCAACTGGAGAAACGATCAGGTCGCCGTTATCCTCGAATGAGATGAGGCCGCGGTCGAAGAGGAGATCCACGTTCGGATTGAGAAGTAAACCGTTCTCGCCGTCGAGCCTTTCATTATTATCGCTATGTCTCCAGGGCTTGATGTGACTGGCAATCAAGTACTCTGGATTGCGGACATGGGAAATACGGCATTCGTGCTCAATGCGGAGTAGGTCGTTCCGGTATCTGCCTTGGCCGCGCCTGGCCCGGACGAGGGCTTCTTTCTCGGTTATGGACAGGGAACTGCCTGCTATCTCCTCAACCACATGGGTTTCCCAGGCTTCTTTGACCTCGAGGGGCGCTGTGAAATCTGGGACAACCACCTCGTGGACAGCAGTGGGCTGGACAATTTGGGCCGCCTCCGCCCCGATGAGAGTGGCCAACATGCGGGCCATGGGCGAGGGAACAGCGGCAAGATACATGTGTTGGTAGCCTTTGCCATCCAATGTAAGCGGTGAGTCTTGATCAGGGAGTGTGGGTTTGATGGTTGCCATGAAGTCTGCCGGCCGGATGCGTTGCCGCAGTTCGTGGTACTGAACGTTGACGCGCCAGCCGACATTGCTCCAGTTTTCCCCTCTTTTGCCGAATTCCACGGGTTTTGGTGACTCGAAGGCCAGTGATTGGACAATGCCTATGGCGATAATGTGCGTGCCTGCGTAGGAGAAGACGATGTCGCCCGGGGCCACGATGCGCATATTGTCGTAAAATCGATTCCGAGTCGCGTTGCTCTTGCGCTTGGGTGACCACATGAACCCGCCGCGAATCTCGTCGCGCCAGGTTTGATTCTGATTTACCCACCAGTAGCGCATAGTACGGCTTCCAGTAAACAGTCTACTCACTCTTTGTTCATAGCAAAGCGCGCGGCGGAGTTCAAGACACGACGATTTCGCAGATTGGGACTTCCCACGTGTCAACGCGCAGACGCGTTTGATATTCAGGCTCTTTGCAGTCTGAGCGTTGCCTGACAACCATGCAAATGACGCGGATTTGCTCGATCTGGGAAAGGTGTGGCTGCCAGCGATTAGCTGCTGCGGCGGACAACTGCGCGATGGCCACTCCGCCGGAAGACATGAGCGTCGGTCGAGCGCCGTTTGCACGAATGGATAGCTTGTCGCCCGGCTGGATTGCGGTCAGCGCGGCATGGATGGGCTGGTTTGCATCCTTTTGGCCGGCGAAGTCGATGTGAACGTCATCAAGGCCGAGAAGCACATAGTCCCGAGTTGTTGATTGGGCCGGCAGGCGACCCGAGACCTCTCGCCTGGCTGTGAAGCACGGGCCAATAAGATCGGCGACAAGCGGGTTCCTTCGGTCCATCCGATTGAATAGCGCCAATGTGTGGCGGGCACGCGTCATTCCAACGTAGAGCACACGGCGTTCCTCCTCGATGGTGGCCGGCCTCGCGCCGGACCAGTCGCCGCAGAGTAGTACGTGTTCGTATTCGGTGCCCTTGGCTGCGTGTACGGTGTTCAGGAAGACGCCGCGACCGAACTGCTCGTCGCGACGACTTTGGGCCAACGATTCGTAAATGCACTCGATGAATGCACTTATTGGTGTTGGCTCATTTCCGGTCTCGTCGGTCCACGCCTTCAGGATGTCGTGCAGCATTGCCCTCCACGGGTTTGTCGGAGGCGTATCGGATGAAAGTCCCAACCTGGTCATGAGTTCCGATGCGCGCGCCGATGTGCTGCGTTCCGGCGCGAGGAGTGATAATGTTTGCCAGACCTCGCGGATGCGGTGAAGCGGCGGAATCTTACCGCGTTCGAGAGGCCAGGCTACTGGAATGCCTTCGGCTTCGGCAGCGGTGCGGACAAGAGCCAGGTCACACTTTGTGCGTGATAGGACCGCGATGTCATCCCAGCGCGTTGCCCCCAGCGACCGTAGCCGCAGGATTTCACGAACCACCGATGCAGCCTGGCCGGATGAATCGCCAACCTCTACCAGCGCGACGCGTCCTCGCGTCTGTGCGTCCTTCTCCCCGAACACGCCCCCAGGTGGGAGCAAGGCGCGACCCTGATCAATGCGGATGGCCTTATCTGTCTTCATGCGATCGCGGTTATGCTCGATCAACCGGTTCGCCGCTTCAATGATACAGCGGGTGGAACGGTAGTTCTCAACAAGATAGGCAACATCAGCCTCATAGTCGGTCCTGAAGCGTCGGATGAACTCAACATTGGCGCCACGAAAGGCGTAGATGCTTTGGTCATCATCCCCGACGGCGAGGATGGACAGTCTTCTCTCCCTCTCTTTGAAGGTTCGACCGGCTATTGCGCTGATCATGTCGTATTGTGGGGAATCGATGTCCTGATATTCGTCCACGAGGATATGTTCGAATCCTGCCAAGAGCCGATCGCGCACTTCATCCGGTTCAATACCGGGGACGGCGGTGTCGCCACGCAGAACGGCGACGGCATCGTTGATGAGTTTGTCGAAATCGAGTTCTTTTCCATCGCGCTCAGCCAAGCCGCTGCAGCACAGGCCAAGAAGTCGCAAAGCCAAGCCGTGGTAGGTTTGAATGGTGACACCAATTACATCCCTACCTACGAGCGCGGCGAGTCGCTGTCGCAACTCCAGCGCGGCCTTGTGATTAAAGCAACAAACAAGAATTGCGAGGGGACGTACGCGCTTCACCCGCAGAAGATACGCACAACGGTGGACGACCGTCCGCGTCTTGCCGGATCCCGGGCCGGCCAGAATCAGCAGATTCTTGGTGGTGGGCTGCGTGACGATTCGAATTTGATCACGATTGCCAAGCGAGTCCACGATGGCGCGGTAAGAACGTGCTGTCGTGGCCCGTTCCAGCAGTTCTTGGCTGTCGCTGAAGAATCTCTGGATGAACAGCTCCTTGTCCATGGTGAAATAGGCCACCACGAGTTCTAGTGCAGCCTTAATCTTTTGCAGCCCATACCGAGCATATTCGTTCATCACGTGGACCTGAAACACCCGTTCTCGGTAATGGTGTTGCAGTGCGTCATAGTGCTCCGCCGTGTATCGTTGCCCGGCTGCCTCTGGCAGTACCTTGACCGTCATAGCGGAACGAAAGATCGCCAGACCTTTCTGTAGGATGATGACGTTCTGTTCATGCAGGAACATGAGCCCGCGTTCGATGGCGGCCTTCATATCGCGGATGTCGGAACGCAAGGCCAGGTCTTTCACCAGAATGGCCTCCATCGTTTCGAAAGTGAACTCCACCAGAAGATCCGATTTGGGCTTCGTATCGGTCGGCACGCTTCGGAGCAATTCTTCCATTAGCAGGCTTGCCACCCGCCGGCGACGTTCGGCAATTTCCGAGACCTGTGCCCACTCTCTGCGAACTCGGGCGCGATAGGAATCGCGCCCAACGTACCGCAGGTCCATACTACCTGTCTGACCCGAGAAACCGCGGCCATCCTCGGTGAGACTTCTGAGAAGCTGGCGGAGCATTTCCATGGAGCATTCCACGCCGCGCGTCAACAATGCGTCATTGATAAGGCGCAGATTCAAAGGCATCCAGCCCTCTGGATCAGGCTCCTGTTCGCTAAGAAGCTTCATGAGTTCGCGATCGGCGGCGAGCACGCGCTGTAATCGTACGCCGGAGTGATTGGGCACCTTGTAGCTGACAAACGCCGTGAGCAACGTATCCTTCTTGAGAATCCCACCACCCATCATGGAGTCCAACACCTTCAGTACCTTCGCGCTGAGATACTCCTGGCTGCGGCCTTCTCGAATCATACGTTGCTCGGGAAAGTCCACCTGGGATGATGAAAGATAGCTTTGAAACTCTGGCAATGAAGCAATGTCATCAACCGACAGTGTGTCGGTTTGCGAAGCGTTCAGCATCTCGCGAATGATGGCCAACCACAAGCCGGTTTCCCGTTCAGACAAGTTGAGCTTGGCCAGGTGCGCCCGGGCCTCATCCTGCGATTTGACCAGTAAGCTTGCCTGGATAACATTGGTGCGGTTCTCATTGCGTTCCACAAAGCCAGCGCGTTCAAGCCAGGAGACAGCGGCACGGACTTTGGTATCTGCCGTCCTATCCTCTGGACCGAAATCCGTGTCGACATCTTCATCCCGAAGCAGCTCCCCCGTGGCAATAACAACCTCGTCGGATTTCTGTGCTCTTGTGGCATTCTTGAGGCCCTTAAGGATTTGCGTGATATCCCGCCTGCTCAATTCGGAAAGGGCACCCATTCGGAACTGCTGTTCACAGTCTTCTTCATCATACAGCAACACGCAGTCAGCCGGCTTTCGGTCCCGACCGGCGCGACCGGCCTCTTGAAGGTAGTTTTCCAGCGAACTGGGAGTGTCCGCGTGGATAACGAGGCGCACGTCGTCCTTGTCTATGCCCATCCCAAATGCATTGGTGGCACAGATGACCTTTACTTCTCCTGCAAGAAAGGCGTTCTGAATGCTCTTCTTCTCGGGGACAGGCAACCCGGCATGAAACCTTTGCGCCGCCCAGCCCTGGGCCACTAGAAACGCTGCTGTCTCCTCCGCAGCCTTTCGGGTAGCGCGAAAGACCACCGCGCTGCCCGGTCCGTCCGGCGTCAGTCTCGTACGCAGGAGATCGTCAACCCGTGGGAGTTTCGCGTGCACGCCTACCGTTTGCACCTCAAAGTTCAGGTTGTCTCTTTCTACCCCACCTTCGTAGCGGATGAGCTCAGTGCCTGTTTCCCGTCGGAAATACTCTATGATTTCAGCAATCACGTCCTTCTTTGCAGTAGCCGTGAAGCAGGCGATGGACGGCAGTGCGCCACCCTGTTCTTTGGCTATTTCGCGTATGAACCGTCCCACATAGAGATAATCCGGGCGAAAATCGTGGCCCCATTTTGACAGGCAGTGAGCTTCATCCAAGACCCAACAGCCGATCTCACGTTGTAGGACTGCGCTGCGGAAGGCGCGACTTCGCAATTGCTCGGGCGCGACATACAGGATGGCGATGCTGCCCATTCGTACCCCGCGCAAGACCTCACCGCGCTCAGGCGAGGTGAGCAGACCATAGAGCGCGGCGACATTATTCATGCCCGTGCGCCGGACCAGCCCGTCCACCTGATCCTTCATAAGTGCCTGAAGTGGCGAGACAACAATCGTCAGTTGCCCGCGCCGATAACTGCGGATCAAGGCGGGAAGTTGGAAGCAGAGTGACTTGCCGCCACCGGTCGGCATGATGGCAAGGTGCGACTCATTGCGCATGCCGGCCTCGACAATCTTGCGCTGCAGGCTGGCCCCATCCACGTCTCTTGGGGTGTCACGGAAGCCATCGAACCCAAAGAATTGTTTCAGTTGTGCATCGGGGTTGTGGACAGAGCGGCAGTATACACATGCGGGATCGTCGCAAGGTACGTCCCGGAGGCGAGTCATAAGCGGAACGACCAGGCGATTATGCAGGCGAATCCATGGAGGCAGCACAGAATCAGCACCGGAGACTCGTAGCCATGTCAGAACGTAGGCCAGCGCCCAACGTGCCTCATCGGTAGTGAAATCGTCATCGGACAGAAACTCGGCTCCTGTACGACATGCCATCTCGCCGAGTATGGCGCTGAGATAGCTTCTTCCTTCCTTGCTGGGTACAACAGCGGTACCGCCGGCAGTCTGGAATACGAACTTCATGCCTTCGGCAAGTCGCGGTTCGGTGCCACCGTCGTGGCAGAGGAGAAACCGCAGACAGTTAAATACATCCGGAGCGGCTTGAGCTATTCCGCGCAGAGACTGGATTTCTTCTTGAAGCAATGTGCCGGCCAGACGCGCGTCGGCCACCGGATCGTTCAAGGACTCGGTAACCAGCTTGTAGTCCTTTACCAGGCGGTGATATGGATTCTCCGGGAAACAGATTGGCGAGAGGAACAACGTGTCGATGACGGGCAGGCGCAACAGAGCCAAGGCCGGATTGTGTTCCGCCATTATAGTCAGATCGTGCTGGAGCAGATTGTGACCTGCCACACAAGTTGCGGCGGCGGCAAAACGGTCCAACTCCAACAAAGCGGCTGGAAGATCAAATTGACCGAGTCGGGCGAACTGCTTATCACCAAGCACCGCGCCAATCTTCAGTATTCGGCCCTGTTGGGTCGTTTCGAGATCCACCAACAAGCACCTTGAGAGAAAGGCGGCAGAGTGCTGATTCATCATCGGGCATCTCGAAACATGTTTTGCCTTCGGAACTCCGCCCATTCGAAAAACTGTGTGGTTCTTGTGGCGGCCTCAATGCCTTTGATTGATATCAGAGCGCGAAGGAGAGTGCAAGGGCGGCTGGGGAAGCGGGAAGGTGAATCAGGGCTTGTTCTTTATTCTGAGGGTTGACCCTACGGGTTCGGTGAAACTCGTCCTGATCGCGCGCGCCCGCAACCCAGCCCGGAATCGGCTTAACTGTTACACCCCGTTCACATCCGATTTGGTTTGACCCCGATCAGCCGAGACCCCGATCAGCCTCGGTGTTCAATTGTCTCGCAGAGCGTCTCGATCTACCTTCTGAAGCACTCCGCTGAGCACTGCTTGAGACACCAACGGCGCTATACCACCGTGCTCACTAGAAGCATATATCTCCAAGCAACGTTCGGCGCGGCTTGCGCCAAGATACACCTGAGAAGCAAATTTCCTCAGTGCAGCCGCTGAGTGGGCTCCTTCTGGAACCTCGTCGCGATTGACGTCGATGAGAAGCACGGTATCATACTGCAGTCCAGCAACATACTCCGGCATGCTGAATATGAATCGTCTGACCGCGTGAGGCATGCCCATTGCCTCATCGCGCGATGTAATGGGATGGTATAAGTCGCGCAGTTCTGCACTTTCCAAGTATTCAGAGAACAAACCGTAACTCGCACATAGGACGGCGATGTGCTTTCCCTTGTCAGCTTTGTGCTGAAGAGCCTTTGCTCGTTTAAAGACAAAGCCATGAGTTTCCATGGTGTTTTCGAGTTCACATACTGTAGGCGTGGGACCATCTACTGTGCTTGCAATTCCGCTGTATGCTGGCCAATCAGAATCCAGATCCTGTCCGGGGAAAGACTGATCGATACTGGCTAATGCACGCATTATTTGTGGTGTATACCTAAAGACCTCCAAGAGTTCTATCTTCTCGACCTTGCCAAGTCGGGCCTCTTTCCAGAGATCGTATTGTTCAGCCTCCGAGGGTGCCAGTCCCAAGAATGTGTCCCGAGGGGATTGCTTCGCATCATACGCCATGAACACGCACGGCGCTGATGACGGGTTCCGCATAAGATGTCGAAACACCATGCGTTCCTGGCGATTGAACAGGTGAAGTTCATCCACGAATACGGCATCATACCCTTCCTTGTCACGAGTTGCTTCCCATCTGTAGCTGTCTAGATGAGTCAGGAAATCGGCGATCATCTGATCTCCACCAATAGCATTGACATCCTTCAGCCACGTGCGAAACCCATCGTAAAGGCGAAGCACAACTTCGCGCTCTTGACGTGACTCCATGACCATCATCCATTTCGTGCGTCTGTCGGTTAAATATTTTCCGCGGCGTTCGTTCCCGCTGCGAACGCCCTCTGCGTCAAGTACGCAGGCAAACTCATTAAGGAGTTCCCAAAGAAAGAATCGTCTTTCGGGTGAGTTTTCGGATGCCTCCATGTATCTGACAAAGGGGGAAGAGCAGTCGGATCGAAAGGCTATCCAGTCACCTTTTCGGAACTCGCTTATCACGTGATTCAGCACATCGGCTTGAAATGTTCGCCCCTCATGGCCGTCCAGGGAAATCGGCGTCAGTTTGTCGAGGTCATATCGCATTTGAGTATTCGCGAGATTGTATAATGTTGTTATGACTAATGACGGTTCGTCTGAAGCGAGAAAGGCGAGCCCATCTTCTGGATCCATGTCGAGGACCATTTCCGCGATGGCAGAGGCAGTGGATGATGCGTGTGTCAGGAAGAGTACCCTCTTCTTCCCTTCGCTATCTTTATTTCTGTGAAGATCCCGCAGACACTTAACCACCATCGCAACAGTCTTGCCACTGCCTGCCGGTCCTACCAACCGAACACTCGTCGAGCAAGGGTGATCCACAAACCGTCGTTGATCGTTTGTCAGTCGAGCATTATACCAGTCGTCAAGTGAAATGTGAATGCTCGGGATTCTCTGCATTCCGCCTCCGAGGGCAACAGCCTCACCGAGTTGATCTGGCGGCCTCGTTGCCTCCCGGTGGGACAGAGCTGCGCTGAGTCCGCTCAACGCAGCTGTCATCAGGGCGTAGTTAGGTCTAAAGGCGCCGATGTCATGTTCGCTGTGCTGATCAAGATGGAACGCGAAGACACGAGGGCCATGATCTTTAGTAATCTCAACCAGAAGACGACCTGCTTCGGTCTGTCCCCCTTGTGAGTTCCGAACTCTTCTGTCGGCGTGAAAGGAAACTCGGTTTTTGTAGTGATAGCAGCGCCAGGAAACCGGCATGGATCTTAAGCGGCCTGTGAAGACCAACGTCGCACAACGAAGTAGGCGTCCAAGCGCCTCATGCCTCTCCATGGTGTCGAGCTTCGCCAGTGGACCGTCGTTTTCCAATGAGATAACCAACAGCCCATCCCCAGGTTGAAAAGCCCGAGAGAGTATATAGCCGTGACCGCTATTTTGGACACACTTTACCATCGCGGTCGATACCGGCAACGCAAGGTTGCGAACTGTAATGTCGAGGTCTATTTGTCCAGCTCCAACAGCTGCGATTGATTTTTGATCGATAGTAATGGTTAGCATGATTCTTCCTAACTTAGGCTTCTCATTTTTGCTTTGCTGACTTTACAGTGTTGCTCGTAGTCGCGCGACAATCCGATCCGTGAGTACAATGCGCCAAATGCTTGGGATACAGCGTATTTAAGTGTGGGCTCAAGCCTTCCAATACGGAGGTGTTTGGCCTCCGAATCTGCGTCTAACGTGCGATAGCACACGGTCGCAATCGGAATGGTGACGATCTCCCGCAACATGATAACGGCTGGCCCGTCTTCAAGTTGTGGTATGTATGGAAGAAGAAACACATCGTCCGGAAGGTCGTCCCCTTGGGCCTGGTTCGTGATTTCGGCCAGGCATTCTGTCCCGGTCTTGCTGGAAAGTGTGGCCCGAAACGCAACGAGTCTAGCCAGAGCGTGGTCGGAGGATCGCTCCTCACTGGCAGCGAGCGCAGAGCGAAATACACTGACGACACTAATAACTTTGCTAATGTCTTCTTTCGGGATTCTCAGGTCGGCACAAATTGTCGTAGGCTCCTTGTTGCGCACCCAATACAAGACCCCATCAGCGGTGAGGGCACTGTCCGTACCAATTCTCTGAGCGTTCCACTTGTTCAATTGCACACGAATCTTCTCTGTTTCATTATCCAGTGTGCGGCGCAGTTTCCGTTCAGCCCAAACCGATCGGATGTATTCATGAAAGTATATCACGCTCAGACATGACAAATGGCTTCCAGACTTTTGTTGACCTATGTCGCAATCGGCCGTTATCACCAAGCACGTTCGAGAAATTCGTCCCGAATTAGGATCTCTGGCCAGCAGTAGATCTCCTTGCCGTACTGGCATGTCTGGGCTAAGTTCTATCCACTCAGTGTACATACACCCTTCCTGTGTCTGACGTACTGACGGATGATCTGTTGGTATTTCTCCAGTGCGTCGCGAGAAATGTTCTCAAGGTGTTGGCACACGAGCTGATTTTTGCGTGACATGTACCGCTCCTATGGATTTGGCATCCTGGCCGTCTTCAGGGATTTATCACTTCCTTGGGCAATCAGGTACTATGCTGGCAATTGATAGCAGAGCGGGAGAGAGAGTGCAAGGGCGGTTGGGGAAGCGGGAAGGTGAATCAGGGCTTGTTTGGTACTTTCAGGACGCATTGGGGTTCACATAGATAGCATGGATCCCATTAGCATCCAGTCCCCTTCTTGTCGATCTCCTGGCGTGATCTTTCTAGCGTCGATCGTTCTAGCTCTTTCTTCTGGGCAATATACTCAGGTTTCCATTATCAATCCTTTGCTGTAGCCCACCACCAAACTCCCTCCTCCATCAGCAAGTGAGCGGATGATTTGCTTTGGCTTGATCAGGTTCCATGCTGGTTATCTTTCTTGATTACGGTCTGTATTGCCGGGTTGCTTTGAGGATGTGGTTGGTTCTGGTGTTTCGCGGACGTAACTGGGCCGGCGGCGGGGGCCGGTGTGGTTATAATGACTCTGGCGGTCTTTCTCGTAGATGTAGTCTTCGTGGACTCTGCGTCCGATGCGGTTCAATTTCTTTGCGAGCATGGCCTGTCCTTCAAAAGCTTCGTGTTCTGGGATGCGTGCGTAGTCGCGGTCTTCATCTACAAGGTACTGAATAAAGATATCTGTCTTCTCCAACCGCTCAAGATTCTTGTTGTCCCATGGGACCGCTCTGAGTTTGTCGTGCGTGGGCTGGTTCTGGATGGGAGTTACCTCCATCATTGAACTTATGTACGCTTCGTCAGCGCATCCCCAGTATAGATGTTGTCGGCCTGACGGAGACAACTCCACCTTTTGAACACCCTCTGTTGTGGTTTGCGTGGGGTCGTAGCTGAGACACAGTCCCGTTCGCAACATTGCGTCGAGCCAAAGTCCTACGACACGACGCTCAACCATCATTGTTTGGAAGTAATCATAAAGTTGGGATACTTCTACAAACGCTTCTTGTCCTTCTGTCTCTTTGTGAAGTGCATCTCTGAGTGCCGTCAGGATTCGCAAGCCGAGTAGTGGCGACGTGCCGATCTCGGTTCGCAGGCTGAAGATGTTTTGAACGAACGGGTGATTTCCCACGGGATAGAAGTTGTACTGCCTCCTAATGATAGCGCGCTGGATGTCGTATTCAGGTATAGCAGCGGCTGTCTTGGCGATAAATGCTTTCAGAAGTTCGTCCACCCTTATGTATGGTGAGGCCATGATGTCTCTCGTCAATATCAGGCTTTGTCGTATATCCATATTTGCGAGATTGCCGACCCACTCGGAAGCCTTGCCTGTCTCCAGAAATACGTGTTGGAGACAGTGTGCGAATGCCTTAAGGTGCGTTAGATCGAGCTTGATGCCGTAGCTCAAGAAGTAACCGCGGCCTTTCTCTTCATTCTCAGGCGAGACCTTCTCCTCGAGATAATTGATCCTGCGTTCCAGCACCGTCCTGGGTGACGGCGTGGGCAGGAATAGTGAGATTGTCTCGAAGGATTGCAGTGCTCCTTGCCGCGACAATTGCCAGCTCGTCTTGTCCGTGATTGGCATGATTACGATGCAAACATCTTCCTCGTATAGCGAGCGCGCATACTGGAACACCTTCTCTTGAAACTGAATACTGAAATGGTCGGCATTGTCAAATATCAGGCACGGAGCTTTCTTTCGTGAGGCGACGATGTTCTTGAGAAGCTTGCTGATGTACTCGTGTGGACGTTGTTCGTGACGATCCTCAATATGGCGGCCGAATTCTATTTTGAACTGGTCCTTGTTGCTTTCATATAAGTGACGATATGTACCTGTACGCCATCGATTGTACTCTCCGAAGAACATGCCTTGGATCTCTTCGTATGTGGGCGGCGCGTCTTTGAACACAGCCTCCTCCAGCTTCTGAAGAAGGGTTTCGTCAAGCCACTGTACTACGGTGGTTTCGGAGCCAGGGCATGTCTTCAGGTCAATTCGGGCGACCAAGCATTCCTTCTGGATTTCCAGCGGAAGAACATGCTTGAAGAATCTTTCGATGAATGTGGATTTGCCTGCGCCCTTTGTTCCGATCAGTAGCACGAACTCGTGTCTCTGTGTGACCTGAACCTTGTGAATGAGGTCTGAGAGCGTCTCCGCGCTTGCTGTGTCGAGGTTTCGGATTCTTCCTACCAACTCTTCCGAGATGCGGGCGATCTTCGTCTCTGCGATCTGGCTTTCCTTAGTCGTGACGAAGCAATTCAACAGCATCTCTGGGTCTTTATCGCCCGAGAGTCGGAGAAAGAATGAATCCATCACGCGATCGAGGTCGACAGCCAGCTCACTGCGTTCAAATGGTTTCAATTGGTTTGCTTCGCGCAATGGGCGAGAGAATGCACGGGCGCGAATTGGTTGTCCTTCTGCTTCCTGGAAGTGGGCCCGGTAGCGGAGTTCCATAATTGGGCTGCGAGATAGAAGATCGTAAAAGAGTTTGAACATTTCATGAATGGCCTGCAATGTCGGAAAGACGAAGGCTTGGCCTTCCATTGTGTCTTTACCATCTCCGATTCGACTTCCTCGAAAGACAATCCATTCTTCGCCGTTTGTCAGTACGGCGAGTTCTGTGTTCTTCATTCCGCAGACCATACATGCCTGTTTGACCCCTTCCGCTGATTCCGGAACTTTGAGGACTGGGCCATCGAGACGATACGGACGGTCAGTATTCCTATCCTTCAGGCCGAGAGGCGTCTTTTGGATGATTACTGCCGCGCGGGATGCTTTTTCGACTGTCAGTCGGATACATTCGTAGGGGGCGGATGGTGACTTACAATCCGTCAGTTCTTCGGGCTTCCATTCGAGCACCTGGGTGAGGATTGGTTTGATCAGACCCGCGACGATATCTTTCTGTCCGGCGGCCTTGGCCGTATTCCATTGAGTCGTTATTGTTTGTAACTGTTTGTGAGCTACTTCGATGTTGTCTGGAGCCGCGTTGGCTGCCGGTTTGGAGTGATTTGGCATTCGACCGCTTCTCCTTCCTGATCTCGCGGCTGTGGCGACTGACGAGTGCCGGCAGCGAGTGCGTCTTGTTATATGCGGAGGAGTGTGCAATATTCTGAGCGGTTTTGCAAGAGGGAGCAGCCCGAGTGGCATGCGGCTGCAACAGTATGAACCACTGGATGAACTGATATGGCCCTATCTCTTCAAGAATTGAAGTCCCATTTGTGGAACTGTGCGGAGATTCTGCGCGGCAGTGCCGTGGATCGGACTGACTGGAAGGCATATATCCTGCCGCTACTCTTCTTCAAGCGGATCTGTGATGTATGGGATGAGGAAACGGCCGAGGCGGCAAAGGTCTACGGTGACGTGGATCCTGTGGATTTCCCCGAGGTCCATCGTTTCAGCGTGCCGGATGGTTGTCACTGGCGGGACGTTCGCGAAACGCCGGCCAACATCGGCGCGGCCTTGTCGCGGGCCATGCGCGAGATCGAGCGTGCTAACCCCGACACCCTGTATCGCGTCTTCGGTGCTGCGGACTGGGGCAACCGGGATATGCTGACTGACGGGATTCTGAAAGACCTGATCGAGGGGCTTTCAGAGGTCTCCCTTGGCAACTCGGCGGTGTCTACCGACATCCTGGGTGACGCTTATGAGTATCTCATCGGTAAATTTGCCGACATCACCAAGCGGAAGAAGGCTGGCGAGTTCTACACGCCGCGCAGTGTTGTGCGGATGATGGTGGACATTCTGGACCCGAAGGCCGGCGAGAGTATCTACGATCCGGCTTGCGGAACCGGTGGAATGCTCCTTGGTGCCATTGAACATGTGAAGCATGGCGGCGGCGACCCGCGCACGTTCTTCGGCAAGATCCACGGTCAGGAGAAGAACCTAACGACATCCGCCATTGCGCGCATGAACCTTGTGCTCCACGGGATCGAGGATTTCAAGATCGTGCGTGAGGATACGCTCCGGAGTCCGGCTTTTACGGATTCCAGTACTGGCGGACTGTCCACATTCGACTGTGTTATCGCTAATCCGCCCTTCTCCCTCAAGGAATGGGGTCGCGAGATATGGGAGGCTGACCCGTGGGGCCGTGCGGCCTTCGGTCTGCCGCCTGACAGTTACGGCGACTACGCCTGGGTGCAGCATATGGTGGCTTCCATGGCGGCACGAACCGGCAGGATGGCCGTTGTCCTCCCGCAGGGCGCGCTCTTCCGCAAAGGGGCTGAGGGTGAGATCCGGCGGCAACTCCTGGAGCGCGACCTTGTCGAGGCTGTGATCGGACTCGCACCTAACATCTTCTACGGGACAGGGCTGGCACCGGCGGTGGTATTCCTGAGGCGCGCGAAGCCGGCGACGCGCAAGGGCAAAGTGCTGATCGTGGATGCCTCCAGCCTTATGCGCGTAGGCCGCGCACAGAACTATCTGGAGCCTGAGCATGCCGAGCAGATTGTTGCCTGGGTGCGGGCCTTCAAGGGCGTCGAGGACCGGGCGAAGGTGGTCAGCTTGGCCGAGATCAAGGCGGAAGACTGGACGCTCAACATCTCACGGTACGTTTTGCCGCCGGTTGCCGATGATATTCCGCCTTTGCCGGAGGCTGTTGCATCGTTCAAGGTGGCTCTTTCTGATGCGCGTGCGGCAGAGAATCGATTGCGAGAGGTTCTGACATCGGGAGGGTGGCTGAAATGAAGCGTGTGGAGAGCGACGGTCTTTGGAAGTGAGCACACCAGTTGTCCAGAATATGGACTGAAGGCGACTGCAATGATCATAGAGAACGCATTTGGATATATGCCTGAAATACTGACGGGGAGCAATTACGCTGTCCAACGCTATGAAGGTGGAATTGTTACCGCCGTCGCGTTGGCAGTGCTTCAAGAATTGAATGCGAGAAACGTAGTCAATCCTCTCTCAAGCATTTGCGTGGAGAAACTGTACAACCAAGACGGATACGATCGCGGTGTTGATGCGTCAAAGAAACGCTACTTACGAGCAGACGTTTACGTTGATCTTTCCCGTCTTTCGGTTGGGTCAGATGGTCTCAGTCGTTTTGGGTGGAGGCATAAGAATTGGCTGGAAGCTAAGTATTTTCGGAAGGGAAAGATCCCCAGCACCATCGCGTGTGCGCACATGGCTGCCGATCTCATAAGGTTGTGCGCCTTGGCACCATCGGAATACCGATCCGCTGGGGAAAAGAAATTCACTGAGCCTCGTACAGAACAGAAATCGCGATATGAAAGACTGTGTACCGGCCGCTATTTTCTCCACGTTTATGACTCAGCACCGGAAGACCTCGTTGGAAAGAGTGGTCGACCGTGGGTTAAGATTCTCCGAACCCCGGGGCAACACAAGGTCGAATTTGTGTTGGGCCAGGATTCGGCCAAGAAAGAATTCGTTGATCGGGTCGGCGAGCAATTGTCAACGCTTGAGGTGAGTCTGGAGGTTACAAACTTCTGTCGCGCCCAGAAGCCCGGGGCTACAGAATACTTCTGCGCCCTGAGTCGAATCGATGCGTTTCGCATTTCTATGGACGATGCGGGAACGAAGCTTGTGTGGGACGAGAAAGATGATCGAACAGCAGTACAGTCGCCTGTTGATGCTTGGACGTCAATAAGCAGGCGTGTCGGTGCATTCGTCCTTCTTGGGGATAAGAAGCGTGAAGATCGCGATGACGAGCCGCCGTCTTCAGATGAACTTGGACAGCCTCCTGTCGACGATGGGACATAGGGAAGTGATGATCATTTCACAACAAGAACTCGAATCTTACCTCTGGGGGGCGGCGAAGCTGCTTCGGGGGCTTGTGGATGCCGGGGACTACAAGCAGTACATCTTCCCTCTCCTGTTCTTCAAGCGGCTGTCGGATGTGTGGGACGAGGAGTACGAGACTGCTCTGGCGGAGACCAAGGACAAGAAGTACGCCCGGTCCACGGCCGATGACCGATTCGCCATTCCTAACGGTGCGCACTGGATAGACGTGCGGGCAGCCTCACGTGACGTCGGCCGGACACTCTTGACGGCCTTTCGCGCTATTGAGGCGGCGAATCCGGAGCGGCTGGCCGGGGTTTTCGGCAATGCATCTTGGACCGACAAGGCGCAGATGCCAGACGAGACACTGAAGAACCTGATCGAGCACTTCTCACAACATTCATTGAGTCTAGCGGCCGTGCCGGAGGATGAGCTTGGTAACGGTTATGAGTATTTGATCAAGCAATTTGCCGATGACAGCGGTCACACGGCGCAGGAGTTCTACACCAACCGCACGTTGGTCCACCTGATGGCGCAGATGCTTGAGCCGAAAGCCGGTGAGACCATCTATGATCCGACTGCCGGCACGGGCGGCATGTTGATTTCAGCTTTGGCGGAGGTGAAGCGCCAGGGTGGCGACGCGCGTACGATCGGGCTGTATGGACAGGAACTGATAAACATCACGGCCTCCATTGCCCGGATGAACCTTGTGCTTCATGGTGTGGAGGATTTTGAGATGGTGGCCGGAAACACGCTGAGCAGTCCTGCTTTCATTGAGCGGGATAAGTTGCGGACGTTCAATGTGGTGCTCGCCAATCCACCGTATTCGATCAAAAAATGGAATCGTGAGGCGTGGGCCAGCGATCCGTGGGGTCGCAACTTCCTCGGTACACCACCGCAGGGTCGAGCCGATTACGCTTTCTTCCAGCATATTCTCAAGAGTTTGGACCCGAAAGCCGGGCGTTGCGCCATCCTATTCCCTCACGGCGTTCTCTTCAGGAACGAGGAATCCGACATGCGCCGCAAGCTCGTGGAGGCGGACCTTCTTGAATGCGTCCTGGGGCTTGGGCCTAACCTGTTCTATAACTCCCCCATGGAAGCCTGCGTCGTGGTCTGCCGGACCAAGAAACCCGGTGTCAGGAAGGGCAAGGTGCTTTTCATTGACGCCGTTCACGATGTTGCGCGTGAGCGGGCGAATAGTTTCCTCAAGCCGGAACACCAGGCGCGAATCCTCGCGGCGTATAAGACATTTGCCGATGACCCCGGTTTCGCTAAGGTTGCGACGACGGCTGAGATTCTGGAGAAAGATGGTAATCTTTCCATCCCACGTTATGTGCGGCCGGCCGGGAATGGCAAGGGGGACGGCAACGGAGACGGGCAGGACATGAAGAAAGCCTGGGCCGCGTTCGAGACCAGCGGTCGGGAGTTTTGGGAGCAGATGGACGAGTTGGTGGATACTTTGGACGGCGTCGCCGCCGGGGATGTGACCGATGCCTGAGAAGGTCAAGAGAGGCTGGCGCAATTGGCGCTTTGACCAGATGGCGGTCATGGTGAACGACCGCATAGATGATCCGTCAGAGGCGAATGTGGAGCATTACGTCGGGCTTGAGCACCTCGATTCTGATTCGCTTACCATCCGGCGTTGGGGTTCGCCTTCCGATGTCGAGGCCACAAAACTGCGGTTCCGTGCCGGCGACATCATCTTTGGCAGGCGGCGGGTCTACCAACGCAAGTTGGCCGTCGCACCATTCGACGGCATCTGCTCCGCACATGCAATGGTGCTTCGCGCCAAACCAGCCGTGGTCTCACAGGAGTTCCTGTCCTTTTTCATGCAGAGTGATCTGTTCATGGAGCGTGCAAAACAGATCTCGGTGGGGTCGCTCTCACCAACGATCAATTGGAAGACACTCGCTAAGGAAGAATTCGCCCTGCCGCCGCTGGACGAACAACGGCGGATTGCAGCTGTGATGCGTGCCACGGAAGCTGTAAAGGACGGATTGTTTCGCCTCGGGGAGCGACATTGGACATTGGTCCTTTCCTCTTACCAATATTTTTTCGGACCGCACCGGCAACACATTGATGTGCCGAGCGGGACCGCACTTGACGACCTCTGTTCGATACGGCGTGGCGCTTCACCTCGGCCTATCGACGATCCGAAGTGGTTCTCCGATTCAGGACCAGGTTGGGTGCGCATTCGTGATCTTTCCAACAACTCCAGATTCTTGCGAACGACCGAACAGAGGCTTTCGGAACTTGGGGCAGAGAGAAGTGTTCGCGTGCACCCAGGGGAAGTAATACTGAGTATAGCTGCAACCATTGGACGCCCGGCGATAGTGGACGCGGAATTATGTATCCATGACGGCTTTGTCGTATTCAAGGAGTTGTCTAGCGGTCTTGATCGAGATTACCTGTTTCATTTTCTGCGATGGATGGAGCCGGTATTGGAGTCAAGAGGGTTAATTGGTACTCAGAAGAACATTAACACGACGATAGTCGGGGCACTCAAGTTGGAAGTTCCAAGCGTTGCGGTGCAACGGGAAGCAGCTGCTCTAATGAACTTGCTTTGTGATGTGGCCGATCGTTACGCACACCGTGCGCGCGAGATTGCCAGGCCCGGAATGTGTATTCTCGAAGGAGAGGAGTTGGGGTTATGACCTTCACCGAATCCAACACCGTTGAAGCCTATATTCGCGACCGGCTTGCCGGTCCGGTCAGGATCATGCGCCCCAATGCGGTGCGGGAAAAGGGTTCTGTGTATGGCGTCGGTTGGCGTTACGCTCAGCCAGCCGACGTACCGCGTCAGCCTCAAGATGTGCTGGTCGAAGCTTGGGTGCGCGAGGCGCTGATCCGGTTGAATCCTGAGATCGCGGCGCAGCCGGATCGGGCGGACGATGTATTCTACAAGCTGCGCGCGATCATCATGGGCGTGCGGAGCGATGGGCTCGTGAAGGCTAATGAGGAGTTTGCAGCCTGGTTGACCGGTGAACGGTCCATGCCGTTCGGCAAGAACGGGGAACATGTCACGGTGCGGTTGCTTGATTTCAGCGATATGTCGCAGAACGAGTTTGTCGTGACGACGCAGTACGCCTACCGGGCGGGCGCGGCGGAGAAGCGCGCGGACCTCGTTCTATTGGTCAACGGCATTCCGCTGGTTGTGATCGAGGCGAAGACGCCTGTCCGAGCAAGTCAGAGCTGGTTTGACGCGGCTGTCCAGATTCACGAGGACTACGAGCGGAACGTACCTGAGCTTTTCGTTCCGAACGTGATTTCCGTTGCGACGGAGGGCAAGGAATTGCGGTACGGGTCAATCGGGCTCCCTGTGGAGTTATGGGGCCCGTGGCGCATCGAGGCGGAGCAGAAGACCCCTGCCCTTCAGCAGGTGGCGGCGTCTGTGGATTCCCTCTTACGGCCTCATGTTCTGCTCGACCTTTTGGCGAACTTCACCTGCTATGCCACGGATAAGAAGAAGAGGCGGATCAAGATCGTTGCCCGGTATCAGCAGTACGACGGCGTGAACAAGATCGTCGAGCGTGTGGTGGCGGGGCAGCCGAAGAAGGGCCTGATCTGGCATTTCCAGGGCTCTGGCAAGTCGCTTTTAATGCTGTTTGCGGCGCGGAAGTTACGGCTGCACCCGGCTCTGAAGAATCCAACTGTGGTGATCGTGGTGGACCGGATTGACCTGGATACGCAGATTTCGAGCACGTTCTTCGCGGCGGACACGCCGAATTTGATCAAGGCGGATAGTCGGGCTGAACTGCAGCGGCTTCTGGGTCAGGACGTGCGCAAGATCATCATCACGACGATCTTCAAGTTCGGCGAGGCCGGCGGGGTACTTAACGCCCGGAGCAATATCATCGCCATGGTGGACGAGGCGCACCGTACACAGGAAGGCGACCTGGGCCGGAAGATGCGCGAGGCGCTGCCGAATGCGTTTCTATTCGGATTGACGGGGACGCCGATTAACCGGGCTGACAAGAATACCTTCTACGCGTTCGGGGCCACAGAGGACAAGGCCGGATACATGAGCAGGTACGGATTCGAGGAATCCATCCGTGATGGCGCCACGATGCCTCTACACTTCGAGCCGCGTTTGCTGGAGTTGCATATCGACAAGGAAGCGATTGATCAGGCGTTCAAGGAACTGACGGGCGGTCTGAGTGATCTGGACCGGGACCAGCTCGCGAAGACGGCGGCGAAGATGGCGGTTCTTGTGAAGTCGCCGGAGCGGATCCAGAAGATCTGTGCAGACATTGCCAAGCATTTCCTGGAGAAGGTTGCGCCGAACGGGTTTGGGGCGCAAGTAGTGACCTTTGATCGTGAGAGTTGTGTGCTCTACAAGAAAGCGCTCGACGAACACCTGCCGCCTGAGGTGTCGGACATCGTGATGACCGTGAACAGCGGCGAAACCGAATATGCAGCGTACGACCGGGACCGGGACGCGGAGGAGAAACTGCTCGACCGATTCCGTGATCCGGCGGACCCGTTGAAGATCCTGATCGTGACATCGAAACTGCTGACGGGATTCGATGCGCCGATTCTGCAAGCGATGTACCTGGACAAGCCGCTACGGGATCACACCCTTTTGCAGGCGATCTGTCGTACTAACCGGCCCTATGGGGAAGCAAAGACTCACGGGTTGATCGTGGACTACCTTGGGGTGTTCGATGACGTGGCACAAGCGATTCAGTTCGACGAGGAAGGCATTTCCCGAGTCGTGGCCAATATCAATGAACTCAAGGGTAAGCTGGCCGGGGCGGTCCAGAAGTGTATTTCATATTTCGCGGGTGTGGATCGTAGCGTCACGGGATACGAGGGACTTATCGCGGCCCAGGATTGCCTACCCAACAATGACGCTCGGGACAGGTTTGCGGTGGATTACAGTTATCTGAGCCGACTTTGGGAGGCGATTTCGCCCGATCCAATCTTGAGTAAGCACGAGGACGACTATCGGTGGCTATCTCACGTTTACGACTCCGTGAAACCATCGACCGGAAGCGGGCGGCTTCTCTGGCATGCACTAGGCGCGAAGACGATTGAACTGATCCATCAGCATGTGCATATCGACGCGATTCGGGATGACCTGGATACGCTCGTGCTCGACGCTGATCTGCTGGAGGCAGTTCTCGGCGCACCGGATCCGAACAGGAAGGCCAAGGAGATTGAGATCAAGGTATCTCGATGGTTACGGAAGCGTTTACACGATCCGAGGTTCAAGGCGTTGGGTGAACGGCTTGAAGAGTTGAAGGCGCGTCATGAGCAAGGCCTGTTGACGAGCGTTGAATTCTTGAAGGAATTGCTGAACCTTGCAAGGGATGTTGTGACAGCGGAACGGCAGGAGCCACCGGTGGAGCGCGAGGCGCAGGGCAAGGCCGCTTTGACTGAGCTGTTCGAGGCGGCCAAGAAGCCTGAGACGCCGATCATTGTGGAGCGGGTGGTCAACGACATTGACGAGATTGTGCGTTACGTGCGTTTCGACGGCTGGCAGAATACTCACGCCGGCGAGCGCGAGGTGAAGATGGCACTACGCAAGACCCTCTTCAAATATCGGCTCCACCAGGATCAGGAGTTGTTCGACCGGGCTTATGGGTACATCCGGCAGTACTACTGAGTTATTATCTATTGGGATTGGACTATTGTCATGCTGAAAGATCGCATTGTTGAGGTTGGCTCGAGGCGTGTGCTTTTGCCGGAATCGTGCTCCGGGCCGTCTGGGTCTGTCTCGGTGAATGAGCTTCGGGCCATTCTGGCAAGCGATCGGCACAGCCTGCTTGTGACCGGGGAGACCGGAACAGGGAAGGAAATGATTGCGGACTGCGTGTTTCAGGTGACAAAGCGTCTGGGGAGAAGATGTCTGAAGATCAACTGCGCCGGTTTGGATCGGAATCTTGTTGGAAGCGAGTTGTTTGGCCACAAGAAGGGTGCTTACACTGGTGCTGACGAAGCTCGGGAGGGGGTGCTGAAGTCCTGTGACGGGAGCGTGTTGTTCCTAGATGAGGTGGGATGGTTGCCGGAAGACCTACAGGCGCGTTTACTCCGGTTCATGGAGGACGGGAAGATTCGGCCTCTTGGAGCGGATCGGGATGAACCGAAAGATGTGGATGTTCGGATCGTGGCGGCTACGAACAAAGACGCGAATGACCCGAAGGTGATGATCCCTGATCTCAGGCAGCGGTTTGATTTTGAGTTAAAGTTGCCGGCCTTAAGTGAGCGTGGTGGTGATGTTTTGTGGTTCCTGTGCGAGCCGGGATTCCTCGGGGATGAGGAAGAATTCACCGGCATTACGTTGCGGACTCTACTGGGAATGATTTCGTGTGTCTGGACCGGAAACATCCGTGAGTTGAAGAAGTACTGCCTGCGAAAAACGTTGCTTCGTCGGGGCGAGGAGCTTTTCGGTGAGGAACGGCACATTCTTGATGATTGGACTCTTGGAGGGAAGCAGTTTCTAGAGTTATCGGCTGAGTTTGCTGGCTTTGTACTTGCAGCTGCCGAGGGTCAATGTAAGCGAGACACCCATCTACGTGACGACGCTGATGTTCGCAGAGTTCTTGCTCTCTTGGTTGGACTTCACTCAGGGATGAATAGTGGTCTCTTTTTTCGTCAGCCGAAGTCGGTAGCTATCGTTCCGATCGGCTTCTTACGCGATGCAGTTGGTGGTTGTTTGAGCGGACTTGGTAGGTTTGATCTTGAGGTGGTAACGCATTGGTTGGCGATGGAGTATGGGGGCTTGGATCTTCACGTCTTTACGCAGGTCGACCCTATAGCTTTTCCAGGTGTTGTTGATTTTGGCGGGGCACTAGTGGTCTTGGCGCGGTTTGTTCGCGCTTTTGAGTCGGTTGATTCGTCTCTAAAGGAGCGGATCAGCACTGTAAATGGTCGACTGAAGAAATGTCCGGTGCGGCCGTCGCTGGAGTTCATTGAGTCGATTGGTTATGCCGGTCCTGATGGGATACTTTTCGCCACGCCAAAAGGGCCTAGTGCAGAGGGCGGAATCGAGGTCATTCTGGATGGCCTGAAGATCTCTGATCGTGACCGCGATATTTGCCTGCTCTGCAAAGAAGGTTTGAGTAATGTGGCAATCGGGAAGCGACTGAAGTGTGGGACGTCGACCGTGGCCGATGTTCTTGTGAAGATGCGTGGACACGCTGCTCTGCTGCCCTACCTGCCGAAACATCAAGCTGGACGGAAGCCTAAGTCTATCTAGTCCGTTCGATTTACCTCCTATGGCCGTTCGATTGTTTCAATCGAACGGCCTTCTTGTTTGTACTGTATCTAACCACTTCTTGTTAAGTCGCTTACGAGAATTGTCGAAATCACACGGCACGGCATCTGCGATAGGCCATGGTGCACCAATGAGTCGGATTCACCGACGGTGCGAGTGGAGAAACGCAGATGACAGAGAAACCGGACAGAACGAGTGAGTTGTTGCAGGCAGTGCTTTCTGCCTCTGATGAGCACAAGGCACAGGCACTTCGGGTCCTCCGAGGTGAAGTTCAAGAGTCTTCATCCAAAACGGTGATCGGGCCGCTGCTCCTCGGGATGAGCGCGGCAGCGAAGTTGCTCGGGGTATCTCGGGCAACACTTTGGAGAATGTTGAAGGCCGGGACTATCGTGAAAATCGAATTGTTTCCCGGCAGTTACCGAGTCCGGCGTGAGGATTTAGAGGCGCTGGCCGCAGGTAAGTTGGGCGAGAGTGGGATCAAGTCTCGACGTGGGCGGCCGTCGAAGGATGCGCGTTTCCAGCAGTTGAAGTCGCTGGCGGATGAAGGGGATGAGAACGCGGCTTCGGATCTCTTCAAGGAATTCCAATACGATCACAAGGCTGTCGTTTTCACGGAGAATCAGACGAGTCGGACGGCCCCGGCTTCCGCCTTCGCTGAAGCATCAACCTTCGGTCAGGGAGTTGTGGCGGACCCGTCTTCGCACGGAAGCTCCGCCGTGGCAAGTCGGACGAGTGGGACTGATCAGCAGGAGATTGGATCGTGAAACTCCTGTCCTATCAGATTGCGTCGTTCGAGCGGATGGTGGACGCGGTGTTGGCGTATGGCGTTGCGCTGGACGCGAGTGACACGGGCGTCGGGAAGACGCACGTGGCTTGCGCCGTGTGCAAGGAGCTCGGGCTGCGCCCGGCGATTGTTTGTCCGAAGAATCTCATTCCGATCTGGCGCAAGGCTTGCCGTGACTGGGGGCTTCCGGAGCCGGTCTTCGTTCTGAACTATGAAGTTCTACGGACTGGGCGGACGCGGTTTCTGACCTGGGATGGTTCGCGGCGGACCAAGGTGGCGCGCTGGCACCTGCCACCTGGGGCAATTCTTGTCTTCGATGAGGTACACCGGTGCGCCGGGCAGGATTCTCTCAATTCCAAGATGCTGTCGGCGGTCCGGCGTTACGGTATCCCGGCGATATGCCTTTCAGCCACGGCGGCGGAATCTCCTCTCAAGTTGCGAGCGTTGGGTTTTCTTCTGCGGCTTCACGATGACGGCGAAACGTTCTGGCAGTTCTGCGCCCGACACGGGTGCGTGAAGAACTTTTGGGGCGGGATCGAGTTTCCACGGGGACAGGCGCGGCCCGGCAGCCGCAAGGCGTTCCAGATCGAGAGAGCACGGCACGGGCTGAAGAGACTGCATGAGGAGATATTTCAAACTGGCGAGGGCCCCGGCCCCGGCAGTAGAGCGCTTCGCTCACACTGCGGGGCGCGCGGTACGCGCGTGCGGATCGCGGACCTGGGCGATGCCTTCCCTCCGACACTGGTGACGGCCCAGTCATACGACTTTGGTGATGATGTGGCTGTGGTCTACGAGGACCTGTTCAGGCTTCAGCGGGAACGAGGACCGGTCTCGATTCCCCTGGTCGAAATGCTCCATGCGCGTCAGGACGCTGAACTCTTGAAGGCTCCTGGGTTGGCCGAAATGGCGATGGACGGTGTCGAGGAAGGCCAGTCGGTGGTGATCTTCGTGAACTTCCGCGCCACGCTTGCGGCTCTCAAGAAACTAATTCCCGATCTCCCGGTCATCGAGGGCGACACTCCCATGATTGAGCGGAGGGAAATCCTGCGCCGGTTCGGTGCGGATGAGATCCGGGTGGTCGCGGCGAATCTGGCGACTGCGGGCGAGGGGATGGATGGGCTGCAGGATCTTCGCGGGGAGTTTCCCAGACTGACACTCATTTCTCCAGGGTTCAGCGCGGTGCAGCTCAAGCAGGCGCTTGGGCGCGTGCACCGGGCGAACGCGAAGTCGAAGAGCGTGCAGCGAATCGTGTTTGCGGCTGGGACGGTGGAGGAGCGGGCTTGCGAGGTCGTGCGGGCGAAGCTGGAGAACATGGCTGTGCTGAATGATGGGGATCTGGCTGCCGGGCTTCTGAGCATGGAGGACAGCAATGCTTAGGGCCGGCAGCAATACAAAATGTGTCGCGGATCGGGCCTCGCGGATCACGCGTGATACTGGCCCGTCCGCTGCGTTGTCGGGGATCGCCGCGCATGCTTATGCAGCGACGCCCCCGACGCCTTTCGTCCGAGCCAGTCTGACGCGTTCCCTCGAGGCTGACCGATCCGTGCCACGGTTTGCCTCATCGCGGGTACGCGATGGAATCGGTATGCGGTGCGGGAGGCTGGCTCTTCTGGGCGCGGAGAGGATGCAGCGCTGTAGGCAGTGGGACGTGGGACGTGAACAGAACGCGGAGGAGATGAAGAGAGGGAGGGTGGTGCGAGATGAGGAGGAGAATGTGGGAGAGACTCAGAAAGGTGGAGGAACAAATGATGAATGACTGTCCGGATTGTTTGTCGCCGATGGAGGCGGCCAGCATGGGAATCAACCCGTGCCGGCAGTGTGGTGAGACGTGCAACTGCAAGCGGGCTGGTTGCGCGGCCTGGAAGTTGTTCGAAGAGAAAGGGAACCAAGCTGGCGGAGATGTGAAGAGCTGTGGACAGTGGGACGTGGGAGGTGGGAGGTAAAGGCAAGAAAGAGAAGAGATCTCTCGCCCGCGCGAATAGGCGCTAGAGCGCGCGGAGAACGCAGAGGAGAGAGAACTGTGGACAGTGGGATGTGGAACGTGACCCCAGGGAGAGAGCATAGACCGAAGAGATGGTTACAGAGGGACAGAGTGTCAGGGTTACAGAGGCTGAGTGAGGGATGAGGGAAAGAGTTTGAACAGCCGCCTACGCCGTCAGGCTGCGGCGGCCAGGGAAGATAACGAAGGTAGCGAAGGACGAAAATAGAAGGGACGGTGGGCAATGAGTGATGAACAAGAGAAGTTGAACGCGAAGGTGAATCAGTATCTGGAACTTATGCAGTTCTTGTGGGGGATGCTGGGTACCGGCGTGTGTTGTGCGCTGTTTTTTGGCGGCTTCCTCTTCATGTTGAAGACGGATGGGCATTTCGGCGACGTGCCGATGCTCATCGGGGCGTATCTATTCTTTAAGGCTTTCTATAACTGAGGGCTGATGATGAAGAAGACTGATGTTACGGCGAGTGGGTTGAAGTACGTGGAGATTTGTCCGGGGTTTGCGAATGACTCGGATGGTGATCAGGAATTGGCTGATGAGGGGAAGCTTTTGCACAAGGCGTGTGAGACCGGCGACCTGACCGGTCTGAACGACGATCAGCGAGAGTTGGTTGAGCGGTGTCTTGGTGTTGTCGCTCCCCTTCTGCCTGGTGCCAAGGCTGATCTTCGGGAGCAGGTGTTTGCTGTGCCGATTGTGAAGCGGCGCGGGATCGTAGACCGGTTGGTTGTGAGGGATCGGACTGCTTACGCGATCGACTGGAAGTTCGGTAGGAATCCGGTTGATGACGCGGAGGTGAATAACCAAGGGCAGGCGTACGCATTGGCGGTCCTTCTGGGCATGCCTGAGCTGGAGCGTGTTGTAGTGTTGTTCGTCTCGCCGCGCTGCAATGAGATCAGTCGGGGTGAATTCACGAGGACGGATATTCCGCGGCTTGAGACGAGGATCGAGGCGATTCTGGCCCGGCGGAAGGCGGTGTTCGATGAGGGCCGCGAGGACCTCTTGAACGCGACTGACGAGATCTGCCGGTACTGCGGTAATCGGGGTACGTGCCCTGCGTTGTACAGCAAGGCGCTGGTTGTTGCGCAGAACTACAGTGATGCGGCTCTTGAGATCCCACCGAAGTTTCATCCATCCACCTGGACCACGCCTGAGGAGCATTCTGTCGGCCGGCGGCTGGCGCTGGTGTTGGAGAAGTGGGTGGACAGCGTGAAGTCGCACAACATGCAGTTTGTGATGGATGCGGGGCAGACGATACCGGGCTTCGAGTTGAAGTCGAAGTCCGGGAAGCGGGAGATCAAGGACATCCTGGCGGCATGGGCGGCTCTGAAGGAGGACTTGTCTCTGGATGAGTTCCTTGCGGCTTGCGGGCCGGTGAGTGTGGCGAAGTTGGAGGAAGCTGTAGCGGGCCGCGCGAAGCGCGGGGACAAAACTAAGAGGAAGGAGGTTCTGAATGAGCGGTTGACGGATATGGGCATCCTGGCGACGGGAGCGGATACGTTCTATCTCGCGCGGGTGCCCCGGCAGTAGAGCGGCCCCGGCAGCAGAGCAAGCACGCTGCGGGGCGCGCACACTGCGGGGTGGGACGTGGGACGTGGAAGGTTGGACGTGGGAAGTAGGAGGTGGAAGGTAGGAAGGAAGAGGAAAGCGGTAAGTGGGAAGAGGTGGGTAGTGGGAAGAAGAGTCAGAAACAAAGTTCGCGATGATCGCGAGAAGGAGATGAGACGGTGAAGTTGAGTTTCAATGAGAAAATAGAGGCGGATGAGAAGCAGGGACAGAAGACGGCGGTCTCCGCCGACGCCAAGGCTATGGCGGACAGGGCGGTGCGGGAGTCGAGCGGCACGTCGGTGGTGGTTCATGGGCAGTACGACGACCTGGTTGGTGAGATTCAGGGTGATGACATGATTCTGCCCCGGATCAATCTGACGCAGAAGGTCGGCGAACTTGGTGATCAGTTCGGACCGGGCGTGATCGTGTTCCAGAAGGAGCTGGTGCTGTGGAAGGACGGTCAGGATCCACTGAATATGGTGATCCTGCACGGGCAGAAGCGGTATCAGGAGAATACGGAGTTCGGGTCGGATGAGATGGGGCAGGTGGTTGACACGCTGGATGAGGTGAAGGCGCTGGGCGGGTGGATCGAGTGGCGGGATGGTGAAGAAGGCAGGCGTGAAGCGCCGCCGTGGGCACCGCGGCTGGATGTGATCTGCGTGGTGGAAGCGCCGGCAGGCGCGGACACGTCGCTGTTCCCCTTCCAGTTCAACGGCAAGGCGTATGCCGCTGCCGTGTGGACGCTGAGTAAGTCGGCGTTCACGAGTGCGGGCCGGACAATCCTGACGGCACGGGCAACGTTCCTCCGGGACGGGTACCGGACCGGGGCGTGGCAGGTCACTGCGGCGAAGCGGCAGGGACCGAAGGGCGTGTACTTCGTGCCGTGTTTCCGCGCGAGCGGGAAGACGGACGAGAAGTTCCGGGAGTTCCTGGCGGGAGTGTATCAGGGATGAAACCTGAGGGCGGAGGGATGAGGGCGGAAACCTGAGACCTGAGGGCGGAGGGATGAGGACAGAAGACAGTAGTCAGTGGTCAGTAGTGAGAATGAAGAAGTAGACAGTGAGGGCTGAAGCCGGGGTGCACACCGGCTGACGCCGTCACGGGTCGAACAAGACGGTGACACAATGACTGTGGCGATCGACTTTGAGACTTACTGGGCGAAGGACTACGCGGTCACGGATGCGGGTCCGTGGGCTTATGTCGAGGACCCGCGTTTCGATTGCTACCAGGTGGCTATATGCGGTGAGGACCGGGAGGGGAGGCCGATTGAGTGGGTCGGCGAGCCGAAGGCGGCGCCGTGGGATCGTATCGAGGGATGCGTGTGGGTCTCGCACAACATGATGTTCGATGCTGTGGTCTGGTTGAAGTTGCGGGAGGTGTTGCCGGGCGTCAGCGCGCCGGAGATGCCGCACTGGTACTGCACGGCGAATCTGGCGGTATTCGTTCAGGCGGCGCGGAATCTGGAGGATGCGGCGCATGGGTTACTGGGAATTGTGGTGCCGAAGTCGTATCGGGCGATGATGAAGGGGAAGCACGCGCATGAGTTGATGGGGTACGACCTGGAGGCGGTGCGAAGGGCTGGACTGGCGGACGCGCGGGCGTGTCTTGAGATATGGAAACGGTATGGGCGCGAGTGGCCGCTTCACGAGCGGAATCTGGCGCTGATGACGTTTCAGATGGCGAGGCGTGGGGTTTTCGTTGACTGGAAGATGGTGGATGGAGCGATTGCCGGCTTGAAACGGTTGAATTGGGAGGCGGAGCAGAAGATTCCGTGGGTTGATGAGGGCAAGCCGACACTGTCGCCTATTGCGGTCCGTGAGAAGTGTAGAGAGGTGGGGATACCTGCGCCGGCGTCGCTGGCGAAGGACAGTGAGGAGTGCGTTGAGTGGGAAGATGAGTTCGGTGAGAAGTATCCTTTCGTTGGTGCTATCCGGGTTTGGCGGCGGACTAACATTCTCTTGAAGAAGTTGGAGTTGATGCGGGGGATGCGGCGTGCGGATGGGACGATTCCGGCAATCTTGCGTTACTGCGGAGCGCCTCACACGGGCCGGTGGTCCGGGGACCTGGTGAACCTTCAGAATCTGCCGCGTGGTGAGATGTTCGGGGTATCGCTGCGGGACTGCATTGTGGCGAAGCCGGGACATGTGTTCGTGATTGCCGACCTGGCTCAGATCGAGCCGCGGATCCTCGCCTATCTTTGCGGAAATGAGGCGTTACTGGCTGAGCTTGGGAATGGGATGCCACTTTATGAGGCGCATGCGCGGGAGACTATGGGATGGGTGCCGAAGGCGAGACCAGAGACCATAGACAATAGACCACAGACCGGGGGACTGGAGCGGGTGGAAGGTGGAAGGTTGATGGTGAGAGGTGAAGACAAGAAAGATGTCTCGCGCAGAGACCGCGGAGGGCGCGGAGAAGGCGAACTAAACGGAAGGGATGAGGGCGGAGACCTGTCCTCCAGAGGCGGATCTGCCTCTGGCAGAAAACCTGAAAGCGGAGAGAGAGGATTTGAACACGAAGGTCGCGAAGGACACCAAGGGGTCAGCCTGAAGAAGGAGGATCCGAAGCTTTATGCATTGGCGAAGGCGCGGGTTTTGGGTTTGGGGTACGGGTGTTCGGCCTCGCGGTTCGGGAAGGTGGCGAAGAATCTGGCGGGGCTGGACCTGTCGCTTGATGAGTGTCGGCGGACGGTGAAGGATTTCCGGAGGAAGAATCCTTTGATCACTGGGCTTTGGGCGCGGTTCGATCGGGCCTTGGCGGAGGCGGCGCGGACTGACAAGCATTTCGAGATGGAATTGCCGTCGGGCCGGATGATCCGGTACTTCGACGTAGGTTATGACCCAAAGACACGGGGCTACTCGGCCTGTACGGAGCGTGGTGGAACACGTCAGCGGATGTACGGTGCGAAGCTGGTTGAGAATCTGGTGCAGGGTACGGCTCGGGAGGTCTTCGCGGATATGCTGCTGCGGCTGCAGGATGCTGGGGTGGAGATTGTCTTCCACGTTCATGATGAGGTGATTTGTCACGCGCCTGCGGACCGTGCGGAGGAGGTCCGAGGGGAGATTGAGAAGATCATGAGGACGCCGCCGGCATGGATGAAGCGGTTGCCGCTGGCGGTGGAGAGCGCAATTGCGCCGCGCTACCAGAAGTAGCGATCCGAGGGATGAGGGATGAGACCTGAAAGCGGAGACAGAGGATTTGAACACGAAGGTCGCAAAGGACGCGAATAAGCAGGCTCGCTCGGAGTTCGCGGAGGGCGCTGAGGGATTGGTGAAGGGATGAGGGATGAGACCGGAGGGATGAGGGATGTCCGCCAGAGGCGGATCCGCCTTCGGCGGAAAGCTCGAAAGGGCAAATGAAACTGTACGGAATAGAGAATCTGGTGAGTCAGACGGCGCGCGTTGCGGAGCCGTGGAATTTCACGAATCGCGAGATTGAGCGATTCTCCGACAAGGACGCCTTCCTTGAGCACCGGAAGAAGCCTGGTACGAAGCATCTGCATTACTCCGCGTTCGAGGGGTTGGATCCGTTGTTGCGGGTGACGGAGAGCAATAAGGCGGTGGTGCTGCATGGGGTCGTGGCGGACTATGACGCGTCGATCACGGCTGAGGAGCGGGCGGCGGTTCTGGAGAAGGTGAAGGTGGAGTTCCGGCCGCAGTGGGTAAGCCGTACGTTCTCTGGCGGGGCGCGGCTGATTTGGGCTTTCGAGGAGCCGGTTTGTGTGCCGTCGAACGAGGCGGCGAAGACTTTTCTGAAGGTCTTCAAGAAGAAGATGAAGGTTGGTGCGATCTTCCCTGGGCTTGATGAAGAAGCTTTGTGTAACCCGGCCACGTACTACGAGGCCGGGGCCGACTGGGTACGGCTGAGCGATGATGTGATTCCGCGGAACCTGGTCTGGCAATGGATGGCGCAGAGCGGTGAGAGTTTGCGTTGGGACAAGGATTACACGGCTATTCCGGTTGAGAAGGTGTTTGAGGAGGTTGGGCGTCAGTATCCGGGGCGGTGGCTTGGGCCGTTCGAGGTTGGTGCGCGGGGTGTGCGGTTCTGGGATATGACGGCGGACAATGAGACGGCTGCTGTGGTACGCGAGAGCGGGATGCAGTGTTTCACGGGGCCGGCGGCCTTTGTGCCCTGGGGCGCGATTCTGGGGAGCCGGTTCGTGGAGGAGTACGAGGCGGACCGGCTGGGTAAGGTGATTGCGACGTTATGGTTCGATGGGCGTGAGTACTGGAGACAGGGGGAAGACGGGCGGTTCCAGTCTCTGGGTCGGGAGGATATGCGGCTGTGGCTGAAGTCGAAACACGGGCTGAGCGCGAGTGTGCCTCGGGGTGAGAGTTGCTCGGAGGTGGATCATGCTTTGCGGATGGTGCAGGAGAACAAGCGGGTGGTTTGCGCGTCTCCGGTTGTTCTGAAGCCGACGGGTCTGATTCGGGTCAGCGGTCAGGCGGTTCTGAACGTGAGCACGGTGCGTGTGATGGAGCCGGCGGCTGGTCCGGTGAAGTGGGGCGAAGGATTCCCGTGGTTGGCTGAATTCCTGGACGGGTTCTTTGAACCGGAGGAGCAGCTTCAGTTCTTCCTGGCCTGGCTGAAGCGGTTTTACATGACGGGCTGGCGCCGGGCGCTTCTCCCAGGGCAGGCGGCGTTCCTGTGTGGGGAGAAGGATCAGGGTAAGAACCTGATGTCGAACGTGGTTGTTTCCAAGTTGGTCGGTGGGCATGTGGATGCGGCGGATTACCTGACGGGGCAAACGAAGTTCTCTGGAAGCTTCTTCGAAATGCCGCTCTGGACGATGGATGACGTGACACCCCTTTCGGACTCTGGGAAGCATCGGCATTACACGGCTTTACTGAAGAAGATGGTGGCGAACCGGATATTCAGCGCGGATGAGAAGTTCAAGAAGGTGCAGACGGTGGAATGGTGCGGGCGGATCATTGTGACGACGAATCTGGATCCGGAGTCCATTCGCGTCCTGCCGGCGCTCGATGTGAGTAATCAGGACAAGGTGTGCCTATTTCGCGTGCGAACGCTGGAGCGGAAGTTCACTGCGGATATCGTGGATACAATCACTGGCGAATTGCCCTACCTGGGCCGTTGGTTGCTGGATTGGGAGATGCCGGGGCATGTGTTGGGAACGGTCCGGTACGGAGTAAAGCCCTACATCGAGGAATCACTGCTGGCGGAGGCCCGGCAAAGCTCGGACACGGCGCAATTTGAGGAGCTGCTTGGTTCATTCCTGAAACAATTACCTGATGGAACCAAGGAGTGGGTTGGGACGGCGACGGACCTTATGGCGCAGTTAGCCGGCGTGGATGGATTTGGGCCGCTCCTTCGCGATATCACTCCCAGCCGGATCGGGCGGCTTTTGGCGAAGTTGGAGGGCAACGGTTACCTCAAGTTTGAGCGAAACATGACAGCTCGGGTGTGGAGTGTGGACATTGAGAAGTTCTGGGGGCGAGAGGGGGAGTCTGATGTTCCTTTCTGAGGTCATGACGGCAGGTTTGGCGATGTGTCATGGGATGCGTCATGAGCGTCATGGTCATGACGCTTGTATGACGGCACATGACGGTAGTGCCGTCATGGGGGAAGTGGCTGTGTCAGCGGAGTGAAACGTAAGCACCCTGTGAACCCAGTGGTCACTGTATCGGCGGCGG
>Ga0247841_10002467_pt1 | contig 36894 bp, 27 predicted proteins | sample LaCruzMarch2015__2_FD_192410 | JGI IMG/M metagenome (GOLD analysis project Ga0247841, IMG submission 192410) | Freshwater microbial communities from meromictic Lake La Cruz, Castile-La Mancha, Spain - LaCruzMarch2015_18m | ecosystem: Environmental > Aquatic > Freshwater > Lake | place: Spain... | reverse complement strand
CATACAGCATGGCCACGCCACGTAGCCGCGCCATCGTGTAGAAAATTTTCCGATTACTCCAGCGAATTTGGCCATTTGCTTCTTTATATCCTACCAATCTAGAGAAATACTAATTGAAATGAAAGGATAACATAGTAAAAGCCCTGTATTTTCCGTGTGTTTTTCAAAAGGCCGTTTCTTTTTGTTTCCACCCAAGCCCCAAGTGGCCATCTTGCCCCACCCAGGCCCTCTCGCGACACTTTAGGCTATTTGTAGGTTTTTAAACCTGGTCTGTAGCTCTAGGTACTGATCATCCAAGAGATTTTTTGCCGCCTGAATACTATGTATTCTTTGAGTTTTTGCAGCAATCGCTTGCTGCAACTCGTGTATAGTTTTTTGCAATGGAGCAACAACCAGCGAATCTGTTTTACTAGCTATCAAGTCTTGTCGTTGTTTTTGAAGGTCAGTCCTATGCCGCACGTTTGTCGTTGCCATTATATTAGAGAATTCTGTTTGCTTTGCTCGCAACGCGGCTTGCCATGCAGTCAAATCGTTACTGTAGTTCCGACGCTCGTGTTCAAGCTCTGTTCTAACAATGTCTGTTTGCTGATGTGCTAATGTGTTTGAGATTTTCATTTCCTCAAACTGAGCCGTGATCTTGGCTTGTTCTTGCTCAAGCTCCGTTACCGTTTCGGTAAACTCCGCCGTTAAGTTGGTCAGTTGCACGTGAGCCTGCGTTAATGCGTGTGCCAGCTCCTTGTTTTGTCTTATCAGTTCTTGCTGAAGCCGATAAAGTTGCGTTTTATAAAGAGCATCGTCTTGTTGAAAACCAGTCAGGTAATGGATTCGATCTTGCATCGTCTTTTCCTTAGTGGCGTGTTGCTCATTTGTCTGAGCTGCCATTTGTTGCAAATTGCTGTTCTCCACCTCTAATTGAGCGTTTTCCACTTCTAATTGAGCGTTTTCCACAGCGTGCTTTTGTCTTTGCAGCCACAGGCTCACAAGGCCTGTCGCAGCGAGCATGCCATTCAAGGCTAAAAATAAACCGCGCTTGTCTTTCACAACAGCATAAGGCCAATGCGGCTCAGCCACCACAGCGGGACGTCCCAGCAGCCTACTCGCATAATTCTTAAAACGCTTTTGAAAAACGTCATGCCCTTTGAGCATTTTTTTGTCAGCCCTTTGAGCATTTTTTTGGCAGGCATAAATACATTTTTTTCAGCTATATAGGCTGTCTGCGCTCGATTGAAAACAGAGTATATAAAGATATGCTAAAGCGGCGATAAAGAGACATGACCAACCTTTTTAAGGATCAAGAGTATCGATTCGCCATTAGGCACCGGGATCAGTCGCTGCTTGTGTCTTGTCAGATATCTGACAGCATTATACTCGCGACAGGCGAAGGCGACGTCCTAGCCGAGATCATTAAAACAGACCTCAACAAGCCTCAGGGCCTGGCGTTTGACGATCAAACCAATGAGCTGTATGTTGTGGACAGACACAGTGATAGCGTAAAGGTGTACGATAAGGAATACAATCAGGTGCGTGTGCTCGGCAAGGGACAGCTCAAGGAGCCGGTCGGAATCACGATTATGGACAATGTGGTGTGCGTTGCCGACAATGAGAACCACCGCATTGCCTTTTTTGAAAAGGAAGGGTGCGATGAGCCGCAGTTTATTGGCGGGTTCGGGACGGGTCGCGGAGAGCTCCATTGCCCCTGCGGCATCGCTTCCTTTAAGGATCTTTTGATTGTCGCCGAGTGGGGCAATGGCCGCATTCAGGTCTTTCGAAACAACAAGTCGATTTTGGTCTTGGATGGATGCGTCCATGCGCATAGCGTCACGGTCAGCCCCAATGGTGTCGTCTACTATGCCATGTATTCGCATAAACGCATTGGGAGCTTCAAGATCGAGTATGATAGGGATGACGAGACCCCGCGCTTTGTCATTTCGGACAAGGTCATCGAATTAAGTGCGGAGCCAACGAGCCTCTTTTGGGACAAGACCAAGCTGGGAGTCGTGACGGCGCGCAAGATTTTGTTTGTTGATGTTTAGCTCAAATCCAAAAGGCAATCGACTGCACGCAATCGGCTGACAAGACAGCGAAAGCGCTGTGTTTGCCAAGACGACACACAAGGGACATTGCCAATGCAAGCCGCTGTTTGCGTCTGAGAAAGCTTTTAAACCAGCGCTGCAAACGCCTGACCTTGCAGCTAAGCTTGTCGACTGCTAAAGGGCAGTGCAAAATGTAGTTGGGCACAGATAAAATTTTTGCCTCTACTGATGCTGTGCACGGAACAGTAAAATACGTGTAGCGCAAGCCGCCGCCATCTTGCCGAAAGGGTCGCCAAAACGTATTTTTACCCATCTCTAGCAGCCTGCCGTTGAAGGCTAAAAGCTTGCTTTGTTCGTAGTAGGTCAAACCGCCGCTAAGCTCCATTTTCGCTTTGATACTCGCTTGATCTCATACTGGGGGAACCTTTACCTTTTTTTTTTAATTTATGAATGGCTTTGCTTGTTTAGTTTTAAGATATGGTTGTGATAGCACAGCACGTATCAAACAGTGGACACGTGATCCTGTAGAATCTTTGGCCTAAAAGGTTAAATGCATACTCTGATTGCCAGTTGGAGCCCAACCCTAGCGATTTGGAGTTTGCATTTATCATTGAAATGACTGGATGCGAATGGTGAACACTAACGTATGCTTTGCCCGTATGCTTAATCACCATGTGTGTAGTCATGTTATCTTGAGTAAACTCGTATTCTTGCCATTTTTTAAGCTCTATTTTCTGAGCCAACAGCAAGATCTCTCTTAGTTTCTCTCCTTCAGACATCACAAAGCTGCTGCAGCGTGTTTATTATATATTGCCTTAGTCTGCCCTATCAGCCCACCACCCCCTGGCTACAGCCAAGAATTGGCGCTTGCGCTTGCACGTGTAGAGCTCGTTGGGCACGCTGTCGTGGGCCTGCAGCAGGAGCGTGCGAGACGGCGTTCCGCGATAGGTCGTGATGATAGGCGTCGATGTCGCGAGTGCAGGAACAGTGCTGAAGGAAGACCATGAGCCCCACACATGCTGCACAATGGCGGATGCACCCCAGAGCAGCTCCATATCATCATAGGGCAATGTGCTGTTTGAGACCACCAGGCGGCCATCCAAAAGCTCATTGGCCCACACAGGATTGTTTGAAATGGCAATGACTTGCATGCCCAAGCGGCGTAGCACATAGGCTGTGCAAAAGGCTGAGGGATCGTGGTCGTAGGCATCGGGCGTGTTGCGGTCGGGACCCCTTAAATGCAGCACGGCGTTTGCCATTCATGTGATGCATGGAGAGGCGCATGGTTCTCCAGGCCGTCGTATAGACCGAGTCGAGCCCCTGCTCTGCTGGCACCCCGACATGTTGCCATTGAACTTTAGCGGCTTGCCCAAAAAGCGGCGCGGCAGGCGGGGTAAAGGTGATTTCGGGCGGCAAATTAAACCTGTTTTGAAGCTCAGCGAGCGAAAAATTGTAGCCGTTCCAAAGGGGAATATGCGGCCTAATGCGTGACATGACGGGGGAGTGGTCCGTGCACCACTTAAACGCCACAGAAGCATTTTCGACTCTGGCTAAGGCTGCTAGGGTGAGTATAAGGCCCAAGCGATCACCCAAACCAGTGCAAATATCGCGTTCAAACTGAAAATGCTGCATTTTGTTTCAACATAAACAGACCAGTTAAACAGATGGGCTCTTTCTGCTTTTTTTTTAAATTTTTTTACGTAAGATGTTTACGTAGCAATCGTATCATCGCAAAGCATAGCATTCAGCACGCGACTATATTTTTGCGAGTAGTCCGAGGGGATAGCGGCGTCAATATCGTGCCCCTGCAGCTCAAGGATTTCATCGTGGTGGCTTCCATCCAGAGAACATTGCAAATCTTCTTGTTCCTTTAAAAGGATGGGTCCGACATCGATAATGGCCCTAAGATACTGCTTGTTGTGATAGGCATCGCAAGGAAAGGCCACATCAAAAAGTGGTGGAATTAGATTGCAACGCTGGACAAAGGAGATATACGAGCCACGGCTGCAAGTGTATTTCCAAAGTCGCATTAGCAGAGAGTATGACTTGCTGCTGAGTATAGCCACGTTTCTTGGTCGCATGGGGAGCGAAGGGTCGATGGGGCACGGCATGGGGCACGTCTCCCATGGGATTTCCGCGTGCACAATGATGTCTTTGATTGTGGTGCAATCGAACTGAATCTTTGGGGTGCCAAACCATATGCGGGCGTTGGACAAGCGAAACCAGGTATCGGTGGTTCGGCCCTCTGTCCAGTCTGCCGCTATGCGCTCTTTGAGCCGCTTTCCCACCCTATCCTATTAGGGCCCGCAAAAAAATCAGCAAACATAAAAGTTTATGTGTTTTATTTGTTATGTGTTGTTTTTACCTTGTGGCATTTTCTGCACACATAGCGCTTCACCGCCGTGTAGAACGCGACAAGTGGCTTATGAGCATCGCACAGCTTGCAATAACGAAAGCCGGGCGCGCAGTTTAGTTTAATACAGTTTGTCGGGCTAGGAGCCTTGCGCTTATATATTTTACCGTATCTCGCCACGAATATCTCTTTGCACGCAACCTCCTTTTTAGCAGTCACAGGCGCGGTCACAGTCACAACAGGCTCAGGGATAGTCGGCTGCTCCTCCAAAACAAAAAATGCGCGCATAGTTTCGTTGTATTCGCCGAACTTTTTGTCACCGCGGAGCTGCATAAACTTTCGCAGCGTCTCTTCGTTTTCGAGCATCGTTTAACGAGCGATAGGGAGCAAAAATATATAGGTGCCGAGGTTGCACAGGCGCTGAACCACTTCTAACCTTTTGAGGACGGCAGGCACCACCAAGGGTACTGGGGGCGACATCATCATACTGGAAGAGGCGGCCTACGTTGACCAGGGTTTCTTTTATGAGACGGTCGCGCCACTGCTGCTTGTGGGTGTCACCTCCCTAATATGCATCTCTACGCTCACGTCCGATATCAAGTACGCTTAACCTTTACTATGTCTTAGCCTTTACTATATTCTAGTGACGAAAATGCCACCATAGTTTCTACACCAGGCTCTTCAAGATCAAGGACCCAGTCACCGCGCTCCCTGTCTTTGCGCAGCTGCAGGTATCGCTCGCGTGCACAGCGTGCCGAGAGGTGGGCATGGCGGGACAATGCAAGCACATGCTTCACTTGGTGCCGCAGTGGCAAAGCAGCATTCGACACGAAAGGCTCAAGGTGGTTATGGCAGATCGACCCGATCTGATTCAATCAGAACTCGCGGGCCTTGCTTTTGATGCGCTGCAGCAGTGCTTCAGGACGGCTGATATTGATTCGCTGATGAACTCGGAGCCCCCGCAATTCGCCTGGCGTCAAACCATTCACATTGTCATTGATCCTGCCGCTGGTGGACCGCACAGCGACTTTGCCATTGTCAGCTTCATCAAGTACAAGGGCATTATTACGGTGAGCTTTTTAACCCGATTTTTACGAGCGGATATACTCGATCTTGATGTAGTGCTCAAAGTCGTACAGGCTAAGCGACTCGTTCACCAAAAACTTTGGGATCAAATCGTCTCGAAGCACTCGCAAAAAACGAGCACCCTTGTGAGGGCACACGGGCTGCAGGCCTATGCTGCTGTCCTGAAGCACCCAAAAACGAAACTTGGCGTGAAAGTTTAGCATTAGAAAAAACAGGCACTTGTAGAGCAACGCATTGGCCTTGTGACGTGTGATGGTCTCCAGCTCAGCGCAGCCATACTCCTTAGAAACCTCGATAGTCACCTTGGACACCATATCCTGTTGCATACATACGATAGTGAGACATGGCCAAAAGGCCAAAAACATTCAAGCAAGTTTAACCTGAACAAAGCGCTGGTCATTGCTGTATAAAACATACATTATTAGGTCCATATGCCTAGTCCCGCCAAACAGCCTAATGTCGCTTTCGGCTTCCATGTATGAAAACGGCAGGTTGTTGGCATTGAGGCGCTTGGGGGATGCAAAGGTGAGCCCTTTCTTGTTTTTTTTTGTTTTTTTTTATATATTTTTTGGATAAGGCTAAGCTTTGAAAACAACAGAGCCGGAAACGCACTTTACGCTCGTTCGAACGCATATTCGGGAGTTGCGGCAGATTCCCGAGTTTCAGTTTTCAGTGATTCAAATTTTCGTCGAGCGCAACCTCGGCTTTGAGGCGGAGCATTTTGAGCGGGCGCTTCAGTGCGAGGAAAACGTCGTGTTTTATAGAGATGAGCAGGCGTGCCGCACGGGAATTCTGACAACGGAGAGCGTCAAGATGGCGGCAATGACCATGACAAACGTGATGCTACGCGAACAGCGCGTCAGCCTTTTGACAGAAGATAAGCTGGTATCGCGCGATCCACAAGAGATACGAAGGAAGCTCCGGGAGCAGCTTGAAATTTACTCGATGCAATTCAAAACAGCCGACACCGTCTTCCAAAAGAACAGATGCGCACTCAGTGGCAAAGTAGGCGGCTTCAAAGACGACATTGTCATCTGTCTGCAGCTCGGGATATACTGGACAGAGACCGCCAGGCTTCTTGAAAGTATGATCTAGCCTAGCAGCTCGGCCTAAGTTTCAGGCTTGTGAGAGCGTTTGCGTTTGGATGATGCCTTCAAAAAAAATAGCAGCCATGCGGTTACGACGAAAACAAAACATGATGCTATGATTATAAGAAAGCTCACCGGCTCCATCTCAAAGTGAGCACTGCTGGGCAGCCGAAGCAAAGGACAGAGCTGCAGCTGCGGCTGCACATTGAGCTGTGCCATGGTGCTCGACACAATATCGGACGGGACGGGAACGATGGCCATGAAGCGTTGCAGTATGATATTGCAGAGTGTGCAGCAAATCGCAGGGTCATTAAACGCGCCATTGTGATGCCGCATAACATAGACAAAGCTCGAAAGCAAGGCGCGCTTGCATAAAACGGCGTGAGGCAGCTTTGGGGTTAGCGGAATTGTTAGGGTAAACTGACCAGACGAATCGCATGACTCGTGATCATTATGGGCCGTGCTGATCCACTGCTGAAACGTGCGCTTGCTATCCGCCGTCAACGAGCCGTAGGGCAGAACGGGCAAAAGGCTCGTCTTGAAAAGGATCAGGCCAGACTCGCAAAAGACGAGCTGCAGCGGGGAGGTGGCGAGGAGCACTAGTGTGCTCGTGAGCGGATCCGTAAACTCCTGAATCCGATTATTCACCATGTGCATTATTAATTTTTGCAAAAACTCTTCGCGTAGCATAAAGGTACTGTAGGCGTCCTTCACTGTCGTCATTCCTGCTCGAGCCTATATGTTGCTCGCGTGCACAGATGACACCTTTTAGATTTTTTTTTATTTTTTTTTGGGACTCAGATTAGTGAGCGCGTAGCGATAGGGCGTCGATGAAGCCCTGCTCTTTGGCCGCCGGCGCTTTCACCTTCTTGCTCGTTTCTGGGTATTTTACCTGTATGGTTTTGCCGTCTGCTAGTAGTGACAACAGGAGCGGAGGCACCGACAGCACCAGAGCATATGGTTTCGGCCCGCCGTGCAAGACAAACGAGCAGACGGCAAGCCGCAGGTCTATATAGGCAGCACTCTGAAAAAACGTACACCCGTTGCTTTCGCAGCCCAGGAAACGGCGAACCGCCAACTCCAGGCTTAAAAAGTCATTTCGTTTAGTGATTGTGATTTGATACTCCATACGCGTTGGCGCCATGGGTGGAAGCTCGCGCTTTTATCGGCTGCTCCAAGGCTAGACAGCAAATCCAGTCACACGGATTGAAAAATATGAATGCGTTTTAAACACGGCTCACCATATTTAAGGAAGGCGACTCTCTGCCTTTCAAAATGGCACACGTCAATAACGCATTTAATTTGGGCGGTTATGGGATGCTTCAATGTTTTGGCTCACACGGTTCCAATTTTTCCCTGCTGCGCCACAGGTGCGCGCAAACAAGCTATAGGGCAACCTACAAGGACCCTGAGAATCTCTTTTCGGGCGATATGCTAAAGGCTTTGTTTCAGACGGACGATCAGGGGCACCGACAGATTGTGAAGGGTGTCGACGGCCATGTGGCTGTTGTGCGCATGGCCAACGGTGAGCAGCGAATTCAGGCCTTTATCAGGGACCCTGCCGTGTGCCAACCAGAGGGCATGCAGGGCGACCTAAGCCAGGGCACCGTTCATCTTTACGTGGTGGCGGAAAGGCCAGGCCAGAATCGCATTCCCTTTTTGCTGCGCGAAGGCCATGGCGGCATTCTCCCCGCCAATCATGTCAGCCTGCACGGCCCCATGGATCACATGGTCTCGAACGTAGCAGCCGCGATCCCCCTGGGCCGCAACGAGCCGAGGATTATTTTTAACTCGCCCAACCTTGGCATCCTAAAGGGCACCATGCTCAAGGGTAAAACAGCGCACTTGGTCAAAACTAGCTTCATGCGTTTGATCAAGCAGACCAACGGCGTGGGCATGTATGATGCTCCCATTGAAATCAGCCAGGCTATGTCGGACGCTCTCATGCTCAACAACCCGGCGGGGCAGGTGTGCATCACCAAAATTAAGAATGGCATCCTGGGCTACAGGGCACGCAAGGACGGTGGCAAGACCTTCACCTTTGTGGCCAATAGCCATGACTTTTTCGATGACGCGCCCACGCAAGAAGTCGAAAAGAGCAGCATGCAGCTCTTTAAGATGACATATGCTGACAAAAAGCCCACGGGCCCCCGCATCTCCATTCAGATCACCGGGAAGGAGTACACGGCGATTCCGTGCAAGTACAACACGCCCCTGATTCGCTTGGACATGACCGTCCAGGATGTGCTTAATATTATCGAGTTTGCGTGCCGCAACGCCATGTTAGACCATTTGGAGTGCGCCGAGTACCCAGACGAGTGGAACGCTCACGGTGACCCGGAGCTGCAGGAACGTGACTCGATGGTTCGAATGATGGGCGGCTAGTATTGAGTCGAATGGCATAGTGTGCCAAGTAATGGGCTGAACCTATATATAAAAAAACGATTACTGTTGCTTCAAACATGTTTGGCGGCGGCGTTGGCCTCGCAAATGCGACGAATTCAAACACTGATACCAGCGCACGCATCCACACCACTGCCCGCGTGTGCCTCAATGTCTACAACTCGCTTATTGACCCCAGCATCGTGCGAAACAATAAGCAGGAATACAGGGCCATCAAGGAGGAGATCGCACTGGGCATCGGCAGGCCCTTCAACAAGATGGGCATATCGTACGGCGAGCAAAAGGGCCTGGTGCCCGTCTTCACAAACACGGCCGTAATGAACAACAAAAAGGCAGACGATCTCACGCGCTGGTATATCACCCTGTTCGACTGCCGCACCACGCAGCAGCGCATCGATCACACGCAGACGTCGTGTATTGTCAAGGGGCAGGCTTACTTTCCCAGCGAGCTCTTTTTCGCGGGTATTGTCATTAGCGATGGCGAGGCCGACCCCATTCACGGTGACAACGCCCTCACGCTCATGATTGGCGGGAAAATCACGATCCGAAACGGTCATTTTGAGGTGCAAACCGGCGATCGCCTGCAGTGGTACTTGGAAGAAGAAGTTGAAGCCGATCTCTTTACGGAGGAAGGCCTACGCAAGCCAAGGGCCGCCGACGAGAGCACCAACACAAATCCTACGCATCCGGTGCCCGCAGCGCAGGTGCGGATCAGGGACTTTGCCTACGCCGAACGGGCCCAGATAAAACGCGTGGTGCTTGTGAAGCCGTACCTGGAAGGCATCGACGAGCAGGGGGTCACCCGCGGCGACATGGCCCGACTGATTGGAAGCGCCTGCTCCAATGCGGGCCCCTACGAGCGCCTTGATATCAAGATTCATCGCATGTCACTTTGACGATCGCGTGTTACTTTGACGATCGCGTGTTACTTTGACGATTGCATGTTACTTTGACGATTGCATGTTACTTTGACGATTGCATGTTACTTTGACGATTGCATGTTACTGTCGCATGTCACTTTGACAACACTCAAGCATAGCAATAGGCTATTTATGCTAAAATTAAAAATAGCATTGCGGGCACGATGCTGAAAGGGCTGAAAAAGGAGATTGAAAACGCCTACTGGTACTATGGCACATACAAGTCGATTGTGCACAGCGGGGATTGGACTCTCAGTGTAGGCCGTTATTGGCAGCGCGAGATGTTAGACAAGGAAAAGGTGGCTGCCGTATTTGCAGCAGGCCAGCTAATGCGCATAGCGGGCGAAGAGCTGCTCGGCTTTAGAGGCATTCCAGAGCCGCAGCAGTTTTTTGTCATCGAGCCCAATGGTGACATTGCGGGCCTGTACAATTTGCGAAAGCTTGAAATGTTGCTGCACGGCCTCTAAAACGTAGCGCAAGCGTTGCTGTGTTTCCAAGTATTTATGGCCTCTAAGCTGCAAAGCATAAACAGCAGGCATAAGCTATCGGCATAAGCTAGAATGGCACATCCGGTAGGCAAAACGGGCGTCTTGCTCGCGATTCCGGCGATTATGACGACAGCAGTGAGCATGGCCCCCGGCGCCTTGGCGCTTGGAACCATAGGATTGCAAGTATATGCAGGGTGGCGAAGTTATAGGTTTGGTAAAGATGTTGCCAATGGTATTTCCGACGGGTGGAATAGGACCAAAACGATGATTGGCTTCGGAGCAGCCGCCACCGCTCCCGCAGTCATTGGTGTGACTAATAGTAGCATGCCCGTTGTCGCCTCCACGCTAGCAGAGTACAATGATATGATTTCATCAATGCTAAGCGCAGCCGCCATGTGGCGTGGGTGGAATGTGATTGGCGACCAGTTTAGTGCGAGACACGGAAAGGCTAAGCTGGCCCAGCTGAGCGGCACAAGCAACGCCAAATTAACGCAGGCGCTCATGTCCAATAGCACAGGGTCCGCGTGGAAACTGGCCTATTTAGACAAGATGGGCGAAAACGCCCCCGAATGGTTGCAGAACCTATCCCTGGACAATAAGGTGCTCGTAGGCGCGTTTTTGGCGGTTATCCTGACTTTTTTTCATTCGGAAGGTGAGAACCGTTCACCTGAACACGACCAAACACAACCATATGTTTTTAATGGGGAAGTGGGGGTTATAGGATTTATTATATATTGAGATAATGTTGCAGGTTGCATGGCCATGAGCGAAAACACACGGGCCATGGACACGGACTACAAATATCAACTGGAAGCTGGCCTCCAAAGCGAGAGCCCGGCCAATTACCTCATTAACCCCAGACGTCAGTGCTATAATCTTTACCTAAAAAATCATTTTTACCAAAAGGCGGGAGAGAACGACAGCATGTTTCAAGCGCCGCTCCAGAGCAACATTTTAAGAATTATCGCCAATATAATGATTGGCATGCTCAAGACGCCCGGGCTTCTAAACACCAAAACGCACGACCCCGTGAGCGTTTTCTTAAAGTTTGCAGAGATCGCTGGCTATTGGGAAGTCTTGGCCAGGCTAATAGGCATGTACGGTTGGGCTCCTGTCTACGTCACCACGCACTGGCTTCTGCGAAGTTTGCTGCTTACTACGACTAGGAAGACTACCAAAAAGAAAACATGGTTTTAGGTTCACCCCAATGGTTTTGGCCCCAAAATGGTTCGGCCCCAAAATGGTTTTAAGGCTGATTCGAATGAGCCGCGTCCTATTTAAAAACGAGGTTTAAAGCCAAGCGACAATGGCATACTTTATATCCAAAAGATACCAGGGCGACGCCCAAGAAGAGGACATCATTTCGGTGAGACACACGCTGGTGTTTGGCGGCTACGCTGGTTGCATTGGTGTCATGATGTTCACTATTTTGCTGGTGGTGATGTCGACGCCATCCATGGAGCAAGACTCCAGGTACATTTCAGAGGGCATGGAGTTGCACTGTGGCTGGAGCGTCGTGCTGCTTGGTAGCTGCAGCTTTCTCATATCAATCTGCCAGCTCCTTGCGGGCGCTCACATGAACCGTCACAGCGCCATATCCTTTTCGATTCTGCAGCTTTTGGGCTGGAACGTCGTGCTGGGCGTGGTGGACACGGGCTGGAATATTCATTATGTTGGCCTGGGTGTGTTTTTAATCAGCAACATAAGCTACCACTGGATCGCGAGCCACGATGAAAATTATGGCAGCGAGCTTTATAGGTGGGCCAACAGGCTGACTGTGCTCTTTACCCTCTGTTTTGGAGTGGCCAATGTCACGGCCAGGCACACCACCTACGTACGCGAAGCCAAGGCCTGCGCCGTCTCTCTCGAGTTTGTCCTCACGTTTTCAAGCATGCTCGCAAATCTCTGCCTGATCCGCGGCCTGGATGGCTACCAAAATATTCACATGGTGTTTGAGCGCCGCTAATGCCAAATTGTTCGCGTTTATATGGTGTTTGTGCTTTGAATAAAAAAAATGCAAATAAAGAGAGCTATATAAATGGCAATGGTTAAGGCCACGGCTATGATCATGCGCCTACGGCATAGGTTGTGAGGCTGCTGGTGTACTGCTAGCACAAAGTTAGACAGAGAGACAGCCGAGCTCTCCACACTCAACACGGCATCGGGGCACATAAACCGCAGCATATGCGCGCATTCCTGTGACCAATGGTGGCAATCGTAGACGTAAACGCAGCCTTTTTCGTCCTGCATAACCTTGGCCTTCATGCCCATCAGTTTGCATATCTCGGATACCGTGTCCAACATCCCAACCACAAAAACAGCAAAATATATATAGCAGGTGCTCGCATGTTCTGCCTAACCTCTCTATAAATTAGTCATTTTTTCTGCGGGTGGGTGATTTGGGGATGAACAGCGACGACGACGCCGCCGTTGATGAGGGTTTTGTCGCATTTGCGGGCCGACAGGCCAAAGCCTTTTTGTACAAGCTGGCGCCCATGTCGGACACTATCAAAGCCGAAATGACAGCCTACGTTCACGATGGCTGGATGCAAAAGGACCTGCGCTTTGCGCGAGAGGTTTTTGGGCGCACGAATACGTCGGGCCGAAAGGACTTTTTGGACTTTTGGGAGTCGCCGTGGGTTGAAGAGCACCTGCGAGACACCCCCAAAAAAAGGCGCATGGACTCGCAGCAAAAGGCCAGCGCCATGCGCAACTACGTCAAAAACGCGAGTGCGCAAGATGGCCAGCAGGACATCAACAAGTACATGCAAACAGTCGACACGCTCTCGCGCTGGCAGGATCTTTCCGCTGAAAATGAAGATGTCAAGACGGTTTCAAGGCTGGTGCAGAGTTTTGAGCGCGTGGCCGTCAGGCTCATAGCAACGGGCCTGGAAGACAGCTGGGCGGAATCTTACGGAAACGCTAGGGAGCACATGAACAGGATACCAGATGTCACCGTGATTTGTCATACGCTTCGCCGACATGACGCGCTTTTTGATCTGTTCGCGGCGGTGGTGGCCACCGAAATGGCGTGGGTGGACGCTACCAACGGCTCTCGAAGCACCACCATTCACATGTGCAACCAGATTCTGGAAAACAAGGAACTGGCGGTGACTGTGTTCGTTCGGGCGCTGAACGCGATCGTGGGCAGAGTAGACGCCGACACGGTTGGCATTCCTCTCATGCGCATCAATTGCAACATGTGCGTGTCGTCCAATGGTATTCTGATTATGGGCAAAGACAGCACCGACGCCGTCTATGTGCTGGATATGATCAACAGCTTCAATGCCAATGGCAAGCTGGATCTCACTGACATCAAGACCATTCACATTAGCCAGCAGTTTTCTGAAAAAGATGAAGTGGCGATGCAAGCGGCGCGGCAGCAGGAGCTGGACAAGGCCCCGGCTGCTGCAGGCCTTTTAGTGGAATTGGGCAATCGGTAGCATTCTCACTTCAGTCTGGCTTGCAGACTGGCCAGCAGGCCCAAGTGATTATAGCCAGTCACCTTTTCGAAAAGGGCACGAAGCTCAGCCTTGCGGTCCACGGCGAACACGACATCGGGCGGGGGTAGGCCACGCTCCAGTGTCACTGTCATTGCCGCTTCCAAAAAATCATTGCTTGCCACATTTGCCGCTGGCGAGTCTGCGTTGAGCAACAGGTCCCACAGATTGTGGTTCGCGTCGTGCATGCGGCAATAGGACAGCGACTTATTGAGGATGTCGTCCACCTTTGCGGGGCTGTACGCGTGGGGGTCTATGAGACTCCGGCATAAAGCCTTGAATATGTCAATGGGGGCCGCTGTTGCCTGATGCAAAACGTTGATGATGTGGTGATTGCTCAATATGACAGCCCCCCCTTCTAAGAGATACGTGACCAAGGCCACATTGTGGCTTTTGACCGCGTAGGCTAGCGCGTAATCGCCAGTTTCGCTTACGCTGTTTAAAAGCTGCTCGGACACTCCGCGCTCTTCGGCGGCACGCAAAAGGGCTTTCACAAAGGCCACGTTCTGGCCATCAATGGCGTGGCTGAGGACCGTGTTTCCGTCCAAATCTAGCCTGAGCAAGTCGCGCGTTTGCTGCAAAATTTCATAGCTGATTTCATTGAGCTCATCTATGCGCGCGCTCCACATCAAGAAAGTGCTATTTTCATTTGTGATGTCGTCCCACGGGATGTCTCGTTTGATGTGATTTAAAGAAGCTAAGAGTGCGGTCTGATGAAGAGGCTGTGCCAGGGCCGACACGCACTTGTTAACTAGCTGTGTGTACATTTTGCTCTCGGCTCTTAGCATATTTCTTATATAGTCTAAACGGTCATTGGTATAAGGCTAGGGTGAAGGCGCTAGGTGAAAGATAGCAATGACAATGAGCAGCACGCAGACGACACACAGCATCACGTCAGACTCCACTGCGTTGGGCGTATAGGGCTGCACGAGTCTTCCCTGGTCTGTGAGCTGAAACAATGTGTTTGTGGCCTCATCCCGCTTCCAGGTGCTGACACCGGCGACAGACGCAATCATAGCGACCCGCAGCAGCTCCGTATCGTTGAGCGCTCGTAGTAAAGAGGGTGTGGTTGGGATGCGCTGCCTGACCATAAGATCAAAAATGGACTTGCTGCAAACCAGATTTCCAGACACGGCGTTTGACCTGCTTGTGAGTGAAAAGGCGTTGGTCATAGCATCAATCCAGGTAGCGTCCATCACGAGCGGTGTTGGCGCGACGAAGCCCACGGCAAAAAACGCAAGCATAAAGGCTGCTGTTTTCATTGGGGCCTTTGGCTTTACCCAAACTGAATAAGGGGTATATAGGCAACGTGGACACAATGGGCAGACCCGGAGAGTAGTATAGTTTAAATGGCCTATGAAGACTATTAAAAAAAAAACCGAAAGTGCAAAGCTGTCAAGCGCGAGCTCACCATCTCGATTGATGAAGTTACCTGTCGATATGCAGGCTGTCATCCGCAAGCTGGCGGAAACGCGCCCCAACATTGCCAACGCGGACACCATGGACATTGGCAAGCTAACGCACGTCATAGTCAAGAGCGAGTCCGAAGACCAACGCCTACACCTGGTCGCGATAACGCGACGTTTGCTCTACTGCTGTCCGCTGCATGATACGTGAGCATGGCCCAGATGGCGGGCCCAGATGGCGAGCCCAGATGGCGGGCCCAGATGGCGGGCCCAGATGGCGAGCCCAGATGGCGGGCCCAGATGGCGGGCCCAGATGGCGGGCCCAGATGGCGGGCCCAGATGGCGGGCCCAGATGGCGAGCTGGCTGGCGGGCTATTTATTCAACGTGACACGAAAACGTGAGCATGGGCACTTGGTGATAATAAAATGTTAGCCTTTGATATCGAGACCATGGGCTTTTTAGACACAAAGCCGCTGCCCCCCATCACCTGTGTCTGCTTATACGCACCCGGCGTTGAGCATAAGCTTCGTTTTTTTAAGGTTTCAGATGAAGAGTTTGAGATCAACAAGGCGACGCTGTTTGGGCTGCTAGACGCTGCGACGTGCCTCGCCGGCTTCAATGCCGTCTACTTTGACCTTGAGTACATTCGCGTTTTTTTTAATGTGGATGTGTCCGCGTGGGTTCTAAAGTGCAAAGACCCTTTTATGATTGCAAAGCATGTCCTTAAGAGCACCTGCGGTCTTAATTTCTTGCTTGAGCTTAATGGGATGCAGGTAAAGACTGGCAGTGGGGGCGAAGCTGTCGCGCTGGCGGAGCAGGAAAGATGGCAAGAGCTTTTGGACTACTGCCTGATGGACGCGCGGCTCACGTATGACCTGTGCGCGCTTCCTGCAATTGCCTTTTCGACGCACCTGAGGGGCAGCACAGACGACGCTATGCTATGGCATTTCCGTTTGTCGTCTGCAGCCCCCAAGCCTGCATGCCCACTGAAGCTAGACGAGATTACGCCGACAGTGATTTATAGACTTTGTTAGTTTTTTTGGGGATAACAGGAGCACAGATGTCAAACGAGTGATGGCTATATAAAAAAAAAAAAATTTGCTGCAGCCGTATAGCCTCGAGTTGCTCCTGGAAACGAGTCCATGGACGATAAGTCCTGTCTTTACTATGTCACCGGCTTTTACGGAAAGCCAACCTGCGAGCCTCCAACAGCAAACGGTCTGCTGTTAGTGCCTATTGTTTGCAATAATCCATCAGGCTGTGTCGAAATGCTCTTTGTCGCCATGGAAACGCGAACAGAGTGCGAGTGGGATGCCTGGTTCAAGACACAGGCGATAGCCTACAATTTTTTTGCGCAAATGAGTCTGCTTGTCAAGGTCGGAAGTGACGGCGAGTCTTGTGTGAACCGGTTCATTGACACGCAGGCAATCACGCTGGATGCTGCCGTTTTTGACGCGTATCGCATCGCCAGCGATGGTAAAATGCACTTTATGGACGGTCGCGAATGGGCCATGACTAGGCGCTCTTATGATGCAATGTGTCACGAAGAAGTGCAAGTGCAAGGGCAGATCCAAAATGCCTGGCAAATGCATTTTAAGCTTGAAAACGAAATAGAGATGATCAGGGACGTTTTGATAGTGTCAGAAAGGCTAGCGCACTTCAAGACTGGAATGGTTTTAGAGAGCGGGGCTCCCATCTATGCGATGAGTGGCAACAGCATGCTGCTTCACTTTATGCCGCTTTTTGATTGGTGCGATGTGCAGGTGTTAGAGGACAAAATGCTAGAAATGTTAACCGAAATCGATGAGTTGAATCACAAGCACATGCAACTGAGCATCGTATTGGAGCGTCAAAAGACACTATTTGGTATGCTACCAGAACGCAGGAAACGCTATCGCTTTCGGCATCAGGCTTAGCCTTCGGCATGTGCTGTTTTCGGCGTGTAGCTGCCGCTATATAAGGCGTTAAAAAAAAAGCATGTATTGAATGTCTATCACGAGCACGCTAAACGGGCAATTAACAGCTGTTTGCACCGTATGCGTCGTGCTGCTCGTAGGTATATTGCTGTATAGGGTGCTCAGCATACTATGCAAGATTTTACTGATGGGCATTGTGTTTTTGCCCGATGTGAGCTCACTGGATGAGCCCCTTAAAAAATTCGCGCAACAGGGCCTTATGGCTAGCGTGCTGCGTTTTGGCGTTTTGGTCGTTGTCACACTGTTGCAGCTGTGCGTGACAATTGTTAGCATAGTTTTTACCATACTATACTGTTTGCTACCGCTCGTGGGCCTGGCCCTCGTCATGGTGCTTATGCACGAGCGGTGGAGTGATAGCATGATGGTGCTGACAGACGTATTGAACGGCCAAGTTGGATCGACGCTGCATCAGCTAGTGCTGGCACCCCTTACCCTTTTTGACGCTGTTGGAACCTATGTGCTTCCCATATTCAACCTTGTTGTTTATGTTGTTGTGAGAATACCAGTGCAGATGCTAGTGTGGGTGCTGCAAGGAAACGGTGTGAACCATTTGATGGATGCACTCACGTCCGTGTGTGCGGCGGCATCAGAGCTAATGGCCTCCAGCAAGACGTTTGTCGTCAACAATGGAAAAATTTGCAACACAGAACCTGTCTGCAGCAACGGTGACTGTGTCATTGTTGACATGGTGACGCAGAGTGGTGCTTGTCTAAACGTGGCGGCGCGTGAGTTTGATTTTCTGCCCGCTTTTACCAAGCTGCAGCAGACGTATGGCAATCTGAATTTGTTTGTGGGCGACACCTGCTCCTTCTTGGCTGTTGCCGCCAATGTGATACTGTTTCCCATTAGCGATATGGAGACGTGGCGGGCGCTTGATAGAGTTTTCAACGCGCTATTGTACGCAGTGATCAGTGGGCCAGGCCTAGCTATCTCTCGATGTGGCCTAGCCGGTGGCTTCGAGGCGAGGCCCGCCATGTGCACTCCCGACTTTGGGCCTACGTTTGACAAGCTGTCGGCCTCTGGCGTGCACTTTGGCAACGCCCTCACAAATTGGATGGATGCTGCCTACCTCTTTCTTTTTAGCTTGACCGACATTCGGAGCGTGTGCGCGTCCGCCACCAGCCTCAACGAAATACTGTGGACGGACAAGGTGGCGCAGCGGCTGTGGGGGGCCAACACGACGGTGATGACCAGGATGGACGCCAACTCCTTTGCGGTATCGGATGGCAACAGCGTGATTTTTTTGAAGAGCGTGGCAGGCCAGATTCGAAAAACTTTTTCGCCCAACCTGTGGCCCGTTCCCATAAACCCTGCCTTGGGTATAGCGCGCACCATTTTACCCGACGGCTTGAGCAATGGTCTTATGGGCTGCACTTGCTCCGACTCTGCGTCGGCCGTCGCCGTGCAATGCAGCATCATCACGCAAGACGGCACCGCCTGGCTAATGCCTGTGCGCTGGAGTCTGGCGGCGGAGGCCCAGCTGTTGACATGTGATCGAATTCGAATTGTTGTGCAAAGTGTCAGGTGGCCTCACAGCCGCGTCCTCGCCAACACGCTCAATGCAAACGGTGAAGATATGTCGGTGAACAGCAAGCTCAGCGCTGATGTGGCTATCTTTATTATTCCCATATGCGGGGCGGCCGATGGCTTCAAGGCGATGGCGTGCCTGCCGGAAAAGAGCTTTACGCGCGGCATCTGTTTTCCATACTGCATGGCCCTGCGTTTGGTGCACGAGGGCTTCGGTCCCATCACGATGCGTGGCGCGCTGGAGTGGCAGCAGGGTGTGCTGCTGGCTATGCGAAGCTGTGTTCCCACCTCCGGCGCGGTGCCCACATCGAATGCGGGTGTGCAGACAATATGCAGTGCGTCGGCCGTGGATGGCAGCGCCAGCGCTGAAACGTTGACCACATGCGCCTATTCGTACTCGTGCACCACCCTTGTTCTAAACAAGACAACGGTGCCTGGCTACCGCGTTGAATATCCAGTACAGCCAAAGGCCTCTTGGGACGGCTCGCACTTGCTGCTTATGGGCCAGCCTCTGGTGGTGGCGGGAGACGTTTTCATGCGCATGTTTGCTGCTTCGAACGGCCAAACGTACGCGGATTTCCCCACGGTAGTGGGCAATCAGCTGGGCGAGTTTACGGTGGAGGCGAACAGCCCCGTGGGCGTACCTATCACGGTGCCCACCAGGGTCCCCAAATACAACATCGAAATGGAAAAAAAAGGAGAGATTTTTGAGCCCATTGGCTATGTCCAGAGCACGGTGCCCTACAATCCAGCCACGCTCACAACAACGGCCATGTGGTACGCCTCCAACCCAAGCTACGATTGGATTCGATCCATGGCGGTTTACTGCGCGTCCGAGGGGCATGTGGTGCAAACGCAGATTATGATTTTATCAAACTACGCGCCGCTCAGGCTCTGGCGGGTTCTCTACCACGACTACGAAAACTGCCAGATCTCGGCGCAAAGCGGCGAGCACGTGTGTGTTCCAGACATTGCAGAGGCTACTTCGCTTGAGCTGCAAATACAGATTATGGCCTCCAAGTCACTAGAGGGCAGCACAACCCTGTACGATATGTGCTCTTCTGGCGTTCAGTTCAATTTGTGGGTGGTGAGCCCAAAATCTTGATTGTTTTTGTTGGCGTGTTTTTTTTTCTGATGGCCTTTCGCAGGAGAGCATGGAAGCCTTTGATGACCTCAATGTGGCGGTGGCGGTGAGACGGGGCACTCTCGCCGATTTGGGCATGCTGCAAAGGGGCGTGCAAGCAGGTATGACGGTGTATTACTTTTTCAATAGCAGCAACATCACGCAGCCACCGCAGCAGGGCGAGCCCCTTACCGTTGTCAGCGTTGGTATCATGTGCCCCGCCTTCAAGGTGTTGCCTGACCTAGGCGCCGTGCTGGGTCACTCTATCGCCACTGTGAGCAACTTGCTGCGGATGCCAGTTAATTTGGTGCTAAACCCCTTTGCCATTGTCGAGCTGCTCACCGCCAGGGGCAAAAATACATGCCCTGAAAACAGCATGGGACACTCTGCGCTCGCTGGCTGTGGCATGAGCCTGCTGTCGCTCGACGATTTCTTCAGCGAATTATACACAACGAATGATGCCGTGTGGAACATAGGGTACTGGCTTCTCTCGACGCTCATACCGCAGCAGGCCATCGACAACAGCCAAGAGGCCAGCACCTTTAGATCTTTTTTGCAGGGGGCCCTCGTGGTGGGCGATGCCACCAAAGTGGTGGGCACCTTTGACATTGTGCACTCTGTGGAGTTTATGGACAGCGGCATACAAGGCGCGCTGCTTGGGGCTCGAAGGCGGCTGCTCGGCGCGACGGGAACCATTGTGAGCAAGCTCATGGGAGGCCTCAAATCGGGCTTTAGCTCCTTGCTATCGCTCGGTCAGTCCGTTGCGGGCATAGCCTCCATGCAGATGTCAGCGGGCGCAAACTTTGGAGTACTTATCTCATCGCAGGATCCCACCACACAGTACGCGGGCGCCGCTGTCAGTGCGCCATCCATAGCCTGGGCCCAATTCACGTACAAGGCCTCGCTGCCCATTGTTCTCGATATCCTTGGCACGGCTAAGCAAAGTGGTACCTTTTCTGTGACGCCCGTGTGGATGCACCTAAACGACGCGAGCGACCTCTTTGAAAACATAGTGCAGTCTCGAATCGCCAGAGCCTGCTTGGGCCTGCGTGTCATGCTTGGGTACTCTGGATCGCTAGGCAAGGCCCTCTACTACAATTGCATGGCCGGACAGCAGATGCTGAATGGCATGATGTCAATGTCCATGTCGGTGCTGGTGGACGTTCCGCTCTACCGATGTCTTTGCGTCAACGCAGCGGGCACCGACTACGCTGATTTTGTGCAGCAAAACTGCATGGCCCTCGTACCGCCCAGCCGCAAAGGTTTTTGGCAGCTTACCATGTCAAGAGTGGCGTCTGCGCGGGGAATGCAGAGCGTCTGCACCGACTACTCCGCCGCCATTGAGACCAAAATGTACGGAGCCTTTGACGAGTGGAAGCGACAGGCCCTTTTTTCAGCTCAGAGCGTGGCCTCGCTTCTCGATGACTTGTTCGCGCCCTCCAAAAATGGCTACTCGGGAACGTGTCAAAATACAGTTAGCAATCCAGGGGCCTTTGTGCTCACACCGCTGCCTCTGAGCCACTACCAGATATGCGCTAGGACCACAGCGTGCAATGAAGCCTGCAGCGATCCAAACAGCATTTTTGAGTATGAGCGAAAGAGGCTGCAGCTTCTCGGTTCTGCCATCGATGTCGCCACCAAGCCATACAGCGTCCTGATTGAAAGTCCCCTGTTTAACCAATATGCACCGAATCCATACGTGGGCGATATGAGCGCCAGCACCATCGTCGCAATTCGGACTCTGCCTGCCAACAATTCGGTGTACGGTTGTCAGAACAGGTGTCGTGGCTTGTGCCTGGCGGTCGCGTCGCGCTATGTTGATGTCATACGCGTCATGTTCTTTTGCCTGCCGGACCCTGCCATGATCCTGGCCACTGTCTTTAGCACTAACCTGGATTCCTTTGAGATTTCTACTGTGCCGTACACGCGAGACGGTGGCATTATAAGGGCCGTTGACTTTTCTATCAACGGACTTCAGCTGCTGCTATATGTCTTAAAGTACACATCCTCGGTGGCCATAGACGGCAAGGTGCTATCACGTCAGTCGCATGAGGTGCACTCGTGCCTGCCCAGCAGCGTATGCAGTCGCTTGTTGCGGTCGGAAGACCTCGCCAATGGCGTTTTGGCACCTGGAAACGTTCAGCAGGCTTTATTTGGGGGAACGCATATCGTCAAGCCGGTTGTCACCAACTGCCTCATAAGCAGCATCGTCGAAATAGCTGGTTCAGTTTTCTTTGTGGCCTTCACGGCGGTAAAATCCCTAGCGTTTGATGCTGCTCTTTGTTTGTTTTTTTGGCTTAAAAGGTTTACTTTTGCAGGACATAAAGACCTGGACCACAGAGTGGGTCGAAGGCTCCTACTCGATAAACGCCATAGTGAAGCAATCCGGCGTCATCGCCTTTTGGCCGCCGTGTGGGCTAGTCTGCAAGGAGCCAACCTGCGGTGGAACCTGTCATCCCAATCTGGAGAGTGTGCTCGCCATGTCCAAAACTGGAACATTCGTGCACATGCACGACGAGTCTTATCTGTTTGTGCCCACATCCGTAAGTGTGGGCGGTGCTCGTCTTTATATGCGTGCGGTGCAGATTGATGCGACCAAGGGGCTTACCGCCACCATCAACAGCGTTCGTTTTGCCGCCACGGCAGATAACAACCTGCTAACTGGTCTCTGGACGCGCGCCAGCATCTTCAGCAGCCTGATAGCACAGAGAAAGGTTCGCGATGCCTCGGCTCACGGCGACATGCAGCGCTCGTTTCCTTATTTTTTTCAAGCAGACGAAACCTTTTCCGCGCGCTGGCTGCAGGAGATACGCCTTAGCAACAGTAACTCGGGACTCAAGCTCAAGGCCTTTATATCGCAAGAAACCACGCAGACAGCTAAAACAGATGTGACCTGCACCACGCTGTCATGCAGCGGCTGCGCCTCAAGCAACCTGCGTCTGCTGTGCCATCAGGCCCAAAATTGCGCCCTGAGCCGCTGCCTTGGCACGGTGGTGCAGACCCGAAACGCGCTGTGCGGCGTGGGAGGCCTCATTCAGCAGACCCTCATTCAAGCGGTCGTCACGTGGCATGGTATGTTCATGATTGGCACCGAGCTGGCGCTCCTGGTGGCCAAGGGGCTGTCGGGCCAAAGCATTCACGCGATTGTGCTCAAGTTTCCCACGGAGCAATTTTATAACATGCTCTGCGCGTGCAAAGACATGTTTGCGAGCGTGGTGGGCCTCGGTATGAGCATGGGTCAGGTTCTGTCCAATTTGCTAAACGGACGGGGCCTGGACCTAACGGGTGGCCAGGACATTGGAGCCCTGGTGGGTGAACAGAGCCTCAAGATGGCGAGCGTGGGTGGCTTTTTCTTCAACTGCATCACGGGCGTCACACTTTTGCCCATTTTGGCAATGCATCGGTGGGTATTGTGCATGGCCGATGCGTCCATGGTAGCGACACCAGGCGTGGGCATCAGCGTCAAGTTTGGCGACGTCAGCATGGACACCACCTGGATGCAGTGTGCTCACATGGGCTCCGCCTTTGATGTCCTAAACAACAACGACGTTCAGCTGGAAGTGGCGTCCGTGGTGGTAATGTTTGTGAAATTTGTGGTCACGCTGGTCATGGGCCTGGGCGAGACGCTGCTCTTTGGTCTCCAGCTCTTTTGGGACTCTGCCGTCGATTTCGTGATTGGCATGGTCTTCAGCATTCAGGACATGCTATATACCTTCAACCTTCGCTCCTGCAAGGTCCCCAACTACGCCCTTCGATATGTCATGTGGTGCTCGTGCCAGGACGAAGCCTATGTCATACCCGCTGCACAGAGGGCTCAGAAAAGTGGTGCCCTGTGGTGCGTTGGCTCCCTCAGTATGACGCTTCTGGATGGCAATATTGGCATTGTCTACAATCCCTATAGCATGGATGAGCTGTCTATTGGGGTCAGGGGCGTCACAGACTACATTAATTGCCTGAGCAATCACTCAAATCCAGGCGAGTGCGCTGCACCAAGCGGACAACTATCGAAGCTTCAGCTCTTGGTGGACCAGGCCGTGGAGCCCATCGCTGTCTGGGCACGCTGCAAGAGTAATTACGTGCAGGTAATAGCTTTGTTTTTTTATTTATTTTTCTTTGGGAAAAAACTGAGAGCCTAAAGCAGGGTGTCTGGGACATTGGAGCCGGCGCTCTGTTTGCTGAAGGGGCTTCCGGCTTAGACAGCCTAATCACAAGCGGTCTGGCATGGGGCAACGCTCTAGGCCCCGACTTTATGCAGTGCATGCGGGATCCCAGCCGTCTTCTTGTGGTAATGCTTTATTGCCTTGTTGTTGTTTTTGGTATAGGGGGCTAATTGTTTTGGTGTGTGTCGATGGAATAGGACTACGCAACGTGCACGCGCCTTTATTTTAGCATCAGCGCCAACTCTACGCCCGGCGCCTACTTTATTTACCAAAAGGCCAACAATAGTGGGTCCACGGAGCCGCCAGACGCATGCCTCGTTTTTTCGGGCCTAAACGCTTCAACCAAGGCCAACAGCACGCTGCAAACCCTTATGAACGACTGCATGCTGCAGAATGGCATCAGCCAAGCCCAAGCGTGCGACCTCAATCCGCTCGTGTGGTCGGGCAAGCAGCCTCATAAGATGCCTGCCGCTGTGCTGCATGGCACTGTTATGCAAGGGAAAGCGGATGCAGCCTATCAGCCTGTCATTGATGTTTTCATGCGCGCAGTCGCAGCCTTTGAGAGCCTATACGAGCAGCAGGCCAGCGATATTGATACTGTGCTCTTCAGTGCAGATGGCGATTTCATCCACGATTTCTTTGATTGCATGTACCTTGGACCCTACAGCCGCGTCAACCTGATGGCGTGTGATGCGGACGATGTTCTGGACTGTCCATTTTACGCTCGTGATAACATGTCTGGCAGCTCTCGCGATTTCACTGCATGCTTTGGGGATGTCATGAACGGTGATCACCAGCTGCCGTTCACCTGCGGTAGTCAGGCGCGACGCTCCCTCATCAAGTTTTTTTTCAGAAATTTTTCAAGGGTCAGCGAAGGTGGCTTAAGCGTAAACGTATCGCGAAAGATCAAGGACGCCACCGAGGCCCTTATCAAAAACTACACGGACCCCCAGTCGCTGGGCTGCTGGCATCCAGGCTTCAAGAAATGCAGCATTGAAGCTTGCGCTTGGGACAATGGCTACTCTCCTTGTCTCCTCAGCAGCTACGAAATACCGAGCAGGGATGTGAGTGACTTGATCGTCCAGTCTATACTCGGCGTTTTACCCAAGTACTACGCGCTCTCCATGCAGGACAGCGCCCCTTGGACCGCCTATTACGACGGCGGGCCGCCAGCACAGTGGCGCTCTAACGCGGCGACCGCCGCTATAGCGCAGCAGGCAGGGCTCTTCGCGTCACCTGTTGTGACCTACGGACCGGAAGAGGTCTACAATATGCCTCTGCCCACGGCGCCTGCGGCTGCACGGATCTTAGGAGGGCCCACGTGGGGCCTGTGCACAGCGCTCCTGGCACAGACTGCCATGTCTTTGCCGCTGACGGCGCAGGGTGTGCCTGTAGGCTTCGAGGCTATCGGGGACATGGCCAATTTGGAACAAGTCATGTGGACGGTGCAAAACATTACGCGGCACACCATGATGGAGCACACGCCCTTTGCTTGGCACAAGGCCAGAAGGCACGCCCCTAGCCAGTCCGCTGTCTGCGCTCGCCCCGCCACCTCCAGCAGCGCGAGACGAAAGCTAAATATCGGCTCTGTCTTAATCAAGACCCAAGGGCCGACGGTGCAGGCGCGGGTTGGTGAGGACCTAAGCTTTCCCCTCTTTGGTTTTCTGCAAGGGCAGCTAGGCTCGTACGACACCACTTGTGTGTGCGCGGACAACGACCCCCTTATCAGCGGTCAGTGTGTCATGTCCACCGAAACCTGCGCTTCCTTGCTCAGCCTACCGAGCGCCTCGCTGCGGCAATGTCAGTTGTTCAGGGACGCGTGTCAGAGCGGTGCAGGAAAATATCAGAGGACCAACGTTCCTGATGCAAGGGAGTGCCTGCGACAGATGGGCCCAGGCGTTCGCTGCCCTGAGCTTGGCCCTTCGGACTGGTGGGGCCTCTTTCCCGTTGACTGCACCGACAGCGAGTGCGATGTCGCCAAGCAGTGGGTGACGGGCAATAGCATCCCGTACGATGCCACGCGTTTTTTAAATGAGGGCCGCGCCGGCTTGCGCTTACCAAATTTTAGGCACGTGAACGATAGCTACCACAACAGCATTCACTACGGGCTGCACACGGGCGTGAACATGGCGCAGCCGCAGTGCTTTGACGCTCCTGATCTGTTTCCCGACTTTTCGCCACCCGAGCTGCTGGCCCGCCTTTTTCCCGCGGCCCAAGCCATGTTTGATTCGCCTGCGACCGCATCGTGCACGCGCTTCGTGATTGAGGTGGCGCGAGCGGAGGCCATGGCCCTCGTATCCGACAGCGCCGGCGCAACGGCTCGTGTGCAGGCCACCAAGTGGAAGCGGCGCTGTGCGGCTAAAATTAGACAGCTCGCCGTATGCAAAATGCACGGCGTTTTCTACGACGTCCCGCCTCCACCAATCTGGCCTGAGCTGGCCGAGTGTGGGGGCATCAGCCTTAGCATCAATGGGACCTACCTGACGCCCGGCTGCGTTGTGGTGGACCAACAGCGACGCCTCATGTACGACGCGCACCTATGCCTTGCACAGCAAAAGGGTATCACCATCAGCAGCACAAACGCAGTGCTCAGCTCGCGAGATCAACTCACAGCCCTGTGTGCCCTCGACCCACAGCCCCTTGATCTGGTCCAAGGCGACATCCCCCTCTCCATGGTCTACAACAAGGGCACGGCCCTTGCACCCCCAGCATCGGAGCTAACAAGCGCCTTCAATCTGGACTATGTGCTCTCGATTGACCAAAACCACGGCAGGGAGCACGTGAGCCATGTTTTAGATTGGTGGCCCGACGATAAGGTCGCTATGCCGGTTGGCTATCACCCCACAGCGGCATCGGATCCAGCCGAACTGGCACCCGCCCTGTTTGACTCTCACTTCCTTTATGACAAGGCCCAACACAAGGCGTTTTACGCGCACAGCGCGCTGCGAAACGGAAGTTTGCTTCACACAGCGATGGGGGCCGGCGGCATCTGCCGAAGCCACTCTGCCGGCATGCCCATGTTTGACGCCAATACCAACCGCATATGCACACGCATGTCCAAGGCTTCAGGAACCGACATGCCGACGATGCCTGTGAGCGCACCGTTGGGTGACAGCAGCGAGGCCGGCCCCACGTTCACGCCCGCCTTTATCGAAACCCACTTTGAGCCCGAGCTGTGCGCGGAGTCGCACTTGGACGTGCCGTGGACGGCCGACGCCGATGATTTTCAGAGCCTCAGCGCGGGTGGCATACTCGGCTGGCAGCACTATGCTGAAATGGACTCGTCCGGCACCACCTCCTACGATTTGATGCAGAGCAGCTTTCCACCCAACTGGTACGAGCTATCGAAGCTTCCCGCGTACGACGAGTGGTCGGACATGTGTGATGGCGTCGGCTGGGGTGCCGGTATCTCGTGCCTTTTGCAGTGCCCCACTGGCACCACGTGCTTGGCCACCAAGGACAAGGGGGGCATTTGCTTCAGCACAGAGGCGCACACGCAGTCCGGGGGCAGCAGGCAGCCCTGCTTTCGAACGGAGCACTGCGCCGATGGTATGGTGTGCCTGGCGGACGGCGGATGCTCACCGCTCTATGTTCACGTCTGGAACGACGCTAGAAACGTATGGGACCTGGAGGCCACCATCTTAGCGGACAGCTGCGGCTTTCTTGATACGGTGCACCCGTATACGCAGTCGATGCGGGGGGCGACGCCGTGGGAGACGGTGCCAGACCTGCTCCACGCGCACGGCATGTGCTCGCACCACAATTGGTTCTCTTACCGTCACGCCGTCCAAACGGGCCTCTGTCCTCAAAAGCAAGCGGGCGTGCTTAGCTGCAACACCAGCAGCACCGAATGGCCATGGGTCCAGGAGCGCTTCGATGGCCAGAGCACCTCGGGATCCAGCCCCCAAACTATGGCAGAAGCTAATATGCTCCTCGCGCACGCCGCTCCGTGCGATGTCGCCTTTATGCATCTGCAGGCCCCCACCACCAACAGGCGCATGGAAGTTTGCTCCGGCTTTGAGGGCCAGGAGGCGGACCCCCTAAGCGGTACATCCACATACCTTCATTATGACATTACGGAAGATGGCTGGACCGGCGTCACCATGCAAAACAGCGATCTAACCGACACCTCGCAGTGGCTGCGTACCTACCAGGAAAGCACGGGCGAAGTCCATGTCGGTTTGGCCATGGCGGGCAAGAGCTTGGATGTGCCGCTAGGCTTCTTGGGGGCCGATGAGCAGGCTGCGGGCGTTGTGGGTGAAATGTCATCGGCTGACAATGTCAACTTTTTTAGGTGCGCCGACCGCATGGCCTGCAATAATCCCCCCTTCACCTACAATGGCGTGGCGGTGGCGTATAGGCTCTTACCCGATGGTAGCAACATAACAGAGACCTCGCTGAGGCTGTGCGGTAGCATAGGCTACCTGGAAGCGGATGGCTGCGTGCTGGATATCGCAATCTTTCCCCTGTTTGCGCAGGCCTTGTGGGGCGATGCCTGCTCCGACCTGTGGCCCAATTTCGCGGTGAGCAGCAGCAACTGGCTAGTGGTCACGTCCGCGCCTGTGACGGCTGCCAGCCTCGCCTCGTCCATACTCTACTGTTCCCCTGCGCACAGGTGTCTTTACGCGCCCCGTGCGAGCAGCAGGCTCACACCCCAAAATCAAGACGATGGTATCGCGCGTCTCACCGAGCATTTGAACAACATGCTCAGAAATATTGGCAAGACCTTGAGCGCAATGACCACCGTGTCGCCTACTAGGGTCTACGAGCGCATCAATATGTGCATCGCCGGCGTGACAGACGTGATCATGCGGGGGCAGAACAACTACGGGACTTTGGGGCCAAGCGGCATTTACTTTGCATTCTCCCTCACGCTCTACGAAATACCGCTCGCATGGCTCCATCACTGCATGCTTGTGACCCTCTTGAGTCGCGTTGACGTTTCGGTAGCAGCACCGCCGCTGCATCGCATGGGCGCACAGGGCTCTATTCCCGTGGAACTTTGGGGCCCCGAGCGTGTCAGCGTGTGCGAAGACAGCCAGCTGCTGGCCACCAAATCCGTCTTGTGGCAAATTATATGCCAAAACAAGCACCCAGCCTACACGTTTGAGGCATCGACCGCCGCCAACGATCTCGTGCTTCGCATTGAAGATATTGCCAGAGAGGCCATTCAGAGCTCCATGCTCTTAGCGGGCTCAAGCGCGGAAGTGGCCATCTTTTGCTTCAGCAAGGCAAGCTGGCCTACGCCGTGCACGGGGGCATGCAAGCAGGCTCTCAATATGGCGTTTAATGTCTCGCACTGCCTGCAGAATCTGGGCGACGGGGTTTGCGCTCACCCGGAGCGCTTTCTCTTTGAAGGCAGGCAAAAGATTCTCCTGGACGACAGCCGCCTATCGGCCGCGACCGTGGCCCAGGTGTCCACCTTCATGCAACGGGCCAAGGCTACCCTGCTTGAAAATTTGCAGGGAATTGCCGCTGATGTGGACTACATTGCCCTATCCACGGCTGGAGTGAAGGCTGTGCCGCTGGTGAGCATAACGACCATGGATGTCGCCGAGTTTGTGACCAGTGTCACCAGCAACTTTGACCTCGAAAAATGGCTCAAGACAGACGTTTGCCATAGCGTCTTTGACGAGCAGGAAATCTGCAAAGACCAGTCTGTGACCACCTTTGATGACGACTGCCTCTTTCAAAGCGCGATGGACAGGCAGGACATGGACAGGTATATTTTTAGCGATGACACTTTTCGCAACAGCAGCACGGGCAAAACGGAGCCAGTGGTTGTTATTACCTATGCTCCCAACGCCGACGGCAAAATACTGCAAGACCGCATCCCGATATGTCAGCTCAGGGGCGCTAATCCTTGCATCGTGCAACACTATGCGGATAGCCGACAGCTGCAGGAAGACCCAAGCCACACCGTGCCCTGCGACATTGTGCGGGTGCAAGCGCCGCCGGGCGTTGAGATCCAGATGTTTTCAATGCGTTCGCAGCCATATCAGACGTGGCAAGACATGATTGACCACGAATACTCGAGCACGGAGGGCGCCCCCAGCAAGTGGTGCTCAACGCTGGGAACCGACTGGGGCAAGCTGCTCTCGCCCGTCCAAAGCTGCACATGGCAGGGAGAGGCCCAATCGGGTCCCGATGTGTGGGTGGGTAGCAGCCGCGAATTTGAGCCGATTGACGTTGCGTATGAGGACAATGACAACGTTTGGAGCTCGCAGTACCCCTCGCTTTGGCAAAACGTTGGCTGCGGCGAGTTTACCGGCTTCTGCTCCTTGCGAATTCGAATGGAGAACAGACCTGGCCTGGGCGTTGGCCTGTGCGAGAGCAGCAGCGTGGCCCCAAACTGTGCGAGCCGAATCTCCTCCAAAATGTCCACGTTTCGAATGTGCAACGACATGACGCTGACGAAGCAGCAGCTCTATAGATGCAGCCCTTGCACCAAATTTTCAAATACCATAAGGGCAGCGGGGGGGCTGTTTGATTGCTACGCCAGCGCCGACGATGGCGCCACGCGAGAGGCCCAAATTACGACGGACTCCATCACCAAGACCCTGGCCTTTTTGGCGCACGGCCTGGAGACCATGCTCACGCTGCCCTCGGGCAGCACAGTGGAGCCGGGGCTGATAAGCGTTGACCTGCAGCAGCGTGGGGGAGAAGGCAGATGGGGACTCAGGCTGAATGAGCCGATATCACTGTGCAGCAAGTCTGATTGTTGGTCAGATTTCAACAGCGATGCGGTGGCGGACCACAACCTAATCATTTGGAACAAGGCCGTCGATAATCCCAGCGTCCAATTTACGATGATTTGCAGCGAACAACCCTACACCGTCGATGCTCAGAAGCAGTGCAATCCCCTTTTGGACAAGAGGCGCCAGGCCGTGAAGCAATTCGTGGAGCAGCAGTACCGACAGACAAATGGCGTCTGGATGCCACGCACCTCGGCCGGCACAGGCCTGGGCTGGAGGGCCAATGTCGCCCACTCGTCAGTTGGCATGTTTTCCGTCATGTACGCTTCGTCGGAACGCGCGGAGCGCGATAGATTGCTGACGCGCGTCCTGGGCAATACCATATGCGCTGACTCGCCCAGCGCTGTGCAGGACCGAATTTGCGTTGGGTCCAAGACGTCTAATGCCTTTGAGGCCGTCCACCCCTGGCTTGGCGGTGATTTCAACCCGTTTGAGGGCCTCGATGAGTGCCCCGTCAGCACGGGCAACAGTCTCTGCCAGTGCGCGTGCAGCCCGCTATCGGTATGCCAGGCCTATGGTCCCGCTACGCTTGCGACCGAGTTCCCCAACCTTCCAACCTGCTCCAGCCAGGCATTCCCGCGTTGGCGAAGCATGGCGGCGGACGACGCTTCAAACCTGTGCTCCATCATAAAGACGCAGCAGCACACGACAAGCACATGTTTGCACACGCAGGGCCTGCTGGGCGGTGGCGCCGGCGACGTTAGCATTGACACGGCGGATCTGCATGGGCCTGGCATACCCGTCAAGGCCTCTGATTTTGTGTTGCAGTCCCTGCTGGATGTCAATGACAATGGCCTCTGGACGGGAAAAACAATGCTGAATGTGGCCCAAAACGAAAAATACGGCTTTTTGAGAATGCCGCGCGAGCACTTGCACCCAGCGCACATTGCTTTTGGTTCTGACTTTGGCTCTACCGGTGCACCCCTCGTCATGCGAGCCGTGGCGCTGCTGCCCTATGGCCAGGGTGAGAAATTTGGCGGAGTGGTCGGCGCCGATTGGGTGGCTAGCCTCAAGCAGCAGTGGGCGACCGACACCGCGTGGATCGCGACGCTTTACCCCGAAGGTGTTCGAAGGAATCACTGGTCCTGCCCCCTGCGGGCCGTCGCCTTTTGGGGCGGAGAGAGCGCCACGTTTGCGCCAATTTCGCCTGACCCCCTGCTCACGCGGACCCTGTTCCAGCAGAGGGCCCACCCCTTCATACGAGCCAAGGGCCTTCGCGACGCCCTGACAAAGTACGAGACCAGCAACGGGGCGTGTTTTTACCAAAAACAGTCGGCGCGCGCCCAGATTCCAATCACAGACGCCGATAACCAGTGCGGGTTGCAGGGTATGGTCCGCGGACTCAACGGTGGCGTCCACGTGCTCTCCAGAATCGTCAACCACTTTTCGGACCGATGCAATCGAGTTATCGATAGCCCCCCAAACGCTGAGCTTAGGAGCGGCGAGCATTTGCCCTCGTTCGAGGGAGAAAACGCAGAGTGCGACGTCCTGCATCGACTGACACCCTTTCTCATGCGCACCAAGGGCGACGGTGGGCCCATCAAGGTGCTTTCAAGCAATACTAGGTCAGAGGGGGGCGATTGCCACATGGGGCGCGCCTTCTTGTACCAGGCAAACATCATCGGCCGCCAATGCGCCCTGACCCTGAAAAATAGCACCCACGGCATATCGCTGTGCCCCAGGGGCCCCGAGATAACCCCGCTGCAGCGAGCCCTGCCGATGCGTCTGAGCGAGATCCTCTTCAAAAAGGCAAATAGGCTCTACCGAAGCACATTTACCACGCCCATCGTGCAGTTTGTGGGCCCGGCGGCCGTTGAGCTTCAGGACCCGGAGGTGAGCTTTGGCCTCCTGTATTCGGTGCCACTTGCGGGAGCCCTCAACGCCGACCTGCTGCAGGCATGCGCCGACACGCCCGATTGCGTCAGCACAGGCTCCGGCTTTACGTGGAACAAGTACTTCACCAAGGACGGCCTTGTGAACAGCCAAGCCAGCTCGGCACCCGGTTTAATGGCGGACCCCACCATCTCGCATGCCAACACGCGTCGGGCCCAGTACAATGCGGGCGCCGCAATCGACGACAGCTTATGGAACAGCCCCAACTGGACTTGGACGTTTAAAACGCAGGCAGCCGCAGGCTCAACTGCCGCAGGCTCAACAACCACAAGCAGGGGCACGGTCAATCGCAAGCGCTGGCTTTCTGACAGATTTGGCGCCTGCAACGCCAGTTACTACCAGTATGGTCGCATGTCAAACGACGAGTCTATGGTGCAGTCTATTTCGCTGTGCGAGCCCGCACCGACACCGGCTCTGCAGACCCTTTGCCGCGCTATGGCCACCTTTCGCTCGGACATCAGCAACGTAAACTGCCAGGTAATGGGCGGCGGCGTCTGTCTCCACAAGCCAGGAATGTTTTACCTGCCCTATATGTGGTCCAACACAAACCAAGAGTTTATCGCCGACACGGTGCTCGAGTACTACACGGAAATTGTCGAGCAGCCTCGTTTTGCACAAAATATGACGACGCTCTGCCCGTCCCGCAATTTGCTCCTGAGCCACATTTATCAGCTCAGCCTGAATCAGCGGAACCTTTGCCCTGGCTACCAAATCGAATATCTCAAGACCGTGCTCAAGACCCTCAAGCTCATTGGCCACGACCTACTCTACATGTGTTTTTCCACCGTTATGGCTGGTGTCAATTTAGTGGGCGCTGTGTTCGCGGTGGACCCGGGTGCCGCTAGCTCCATGTCCAAAATGGCGGTTTATTATGTGCAAGAGGCTGTGGCGACGGCGGCCAAGATCATCATGCCACTTCTCAACACCATCATCGACGTCCTCTTTGGCACCTCATCTGCGGGTAAAGTCATCAAAAATATCATAGAGATCCTATGCGAGATGTGGAACTTTATGATAGAAAAAATTGTGATTCCTATTTGGTGCACTTTGATACGGCCTTACTGGGGCGGCATACTCAAGCTTTTGGCGATGCTCATACGGGTCTTCGACAAGCAAACCGCCAATAATTTGGAGAGCTTCATCTCGGCTGTGCTGGGCGGTGATGGCAACGATGTGCAGAGCTGCCTCGGGTCCATAAACGTTCACATTCCGTGCAGCATGGCCGAAGATGTTGACAATGGCACCTTTTTTCCCAACGCGCCCATGGCCACGCGCTGCTGGGTCGATAGCAGCCATAATTACTATACGGCCGGTGGCAGCGTGCTGGCCGGCACCACCACCAACAGCTTCTTGGCTTGCACCATGAGCGATACCTGTGCGGTGGACCCCCTTCGCTTTGATGATTACGATAGCAAGACGGACTTGGTGCCCTGCGTGTCATGTCCCGCCGTGCTCCTGTCAGATGATGGCCAGCAGTTTGGCTGCAACTCTTACCTCAAGCGCTGTGCCTGCGGCGTCCGAACTCAAAAGCCGGCTGACTGCATGCGGAACAGCGATTGCCATTCGGTGATATGCAGCGTCACCGCCAACATCGATTTTGCGCGGGATTCCGTCACAAGTCTTCCGTGCGATCAGTGCGGCGGTCTGGGTGCCGAGCCCTCGTGCATTATGGATGGCGCCGCCAGCACCGGTGTTTGTGCGTGCACCGTGGTGCGCCAGCATCTGCATACGTGCAACAATGTGGGCCAAAGCGTCTCCTTGCTCAACACCGGCGGCGAATGCCTGACCATGACATCAAACGATCAGCTTGAATCAACCAGGCTCTCCTTCAGCGAACTCAGCATCGCGCCATGCGTCCTGGGTACCGGCTGCATCTGTGTCTCGGTGAGCCTGCCCCTTACCAGCGGCGGCTCACAGTCCACACCGTTTGCGGTCTTGACGGGCCTCTTAGGCGGTTCGCTCAATCTCGTGAGCATTATGGGCAGGCGCTTGCTTGAGGAAAGCAGCAGCCAGCGGTGGTGCGAATCCGAGAGCGGTGGCAGCCGCGAAGCCGCACGCAAGTGCACGTATTGGAAGCTGGTGGCCAATCAGACGCTTCGCCATCACAATGCCACCACCACCGTCGATGACACCTTCCTGCTCTCTTCCTCCCACTTTGTAGGCGCGGTGGCCAGAAATCCCCGCTTCTTCGTGGAAATGGCTCGTGCTAGGCCAGACCTCGTGCGCCAGCTGCTGGCCATGCAGCACGGGGGCCTGTGGCCCGTCATGGTCAACTCGGCGTGGCAGCTTGCGTCCATGGTACCTCGCAATCAAACGGTGGTGACGACCGTCACAGACAGTGCAAGGCGCCTATTGCAGGACAGTTACTACACGGACGAGATTGTGACCACGAGCATCCCCAGCTGCGCGGCCCTCCAGATCCCCATTGGTAAAATCGTGTCCGCCTTTTGGGACACTGTCAATTACTACGAGACCATCAAAGAGCCCAAAAACATTTCGGTTACCTTTTATCAGCTGCCACCCGTCAGCTACAAGAGCGGCGAGATCAACAGCCAAATCGGTTCAATCGCAGATCTCTTTATGATGATACCCACTGGCGGTGTTGGCGGTCGCAGAACCATGGACGCCCTCTTTTCCACCATCAGCTACGACGAGACCCTGGCCAATAATTATATCACGGGCAGGCGATTCATCAAGGAAATTTCATTTTGCAACTATACGACCCTGACGTTTGGCCCCATGCGCGTCAACCAGCTGCTGCCCCTTTTAACAGTTCTCGTCTTCTTCTTTTATGTCTTTTCACTGCTCTTTTCGCCCAATACCTTTGTGACATGGGGGCTGTGGCTCTTTGTGTTTCCCTGCATCTTGCTCTGGGCCGCCTACAATCTGTCACCGCTCTGCTGGCCTATGATGCCCCCTCGGTTGCCGCACGATATAGTGAGCGAGATCAAGTCTCTGATCCCGGACAGCTTTGAGATACCCGCCTACCTCATCCAACCAAATTGCTCCAGCCGCGGCCTTCTCTCGGACGGTACCTTTGATCCGGCTTGCTTCAAGGCGTGCGATAAAGACCCCTTTTACTTTGTGTCATGGCAGGACGCATCCGCCTGGTGGCTCTGTGAGATTCACAGCGAAACATGCAGAGACTTGAGTCGACGACTCACCAGCAAATGGAGTGCCTTGCAGGACATGACATCTTCCCTCGAGTACTACGCCGATGTCATCGACTTTGCTAGTTTTGACAGCGACTTTATGCACGCGCATCGCGTTTGCGCTGTCTTTGCCATTTACCACATTGTGTTTGCTGGCATGGCAGGCTTCTTTATTATTCTGGTTGCCCCCGCCACCATCATGGCCATCGCCCAAATTTTTGGCGCCTCGCTCGAGCTCATCATGGAAGCAGCTGGCGTTGAGATGTCGTAGCCACTTCAACTTAGGCGATTGCCGCCTGTATTTATTGAATGCAATAAAAGCCAAAATCATAAAAAAAAACACATGTCCTCCACAATACCGCAAACCACCACAGCCGCGGTTGCTGTCGTGCAGGCAGCAAACTCATTCTGCTTCACATGCGGCTTTAATTTTGGCCACATAGTGGCAGGCGTTGATGATACCACCATGGGCATGCTTTTGGTGTTTCTCTTTTTTTTGGTCTTGTGCTCGCCGTGCGTTGTCATGTCATGCTGCTACATGTGCGGTAAGTCCAAAAACAAAAAATACAAAAAGGTCGTCGCAAACGATGACGATGAGGAAGAGGCCTAGCGCTGACTGGCGTAATACGCAAGCCCGCCAAGAGCTACTAGGGCCGTCACCGTGGGCAGCACAATGGGAACGGTCGTGTCTGCCCACCAAGGCGCGTATAGCACGGTTTGAGATTGGCCAACGCACGCGTTTTGGGACGCATCAAAATTGTAGCCTGCCTTGCATATGCACGCACTCATGGCAAGGTAAGGCGCGTGAGCGTTGGGATCAGAGCACGGTGCGCATAGCGGCGATAGCGCGCGCTGTGGCCTAAATGTGCCGTTTAGGCAAGGAAAACAGTGCGCCTGGGCCCCAAAGGTTTGCATGACAATAAGCAGCTCGTAGCCGGCGATGCAGGTTGAAGCCTCTGTCTTGCCATCCCACTCCATGCGACTTCCGTATGGAGTCGCCTCTCGCACGCTCAGCGTGGTCATGGCCAGC
>Ga0247841_10002465_pt1 | contig 36924 bp, 21 predicted proteins | sample LaCruzMarch2015__2_FD_192410 | JGI IMG/M metagenome (GOLD analysis project Ga0247841, IMG submission 192410) | Freshwater microbial communities from meromictic Lake La Cruz, Castile-La Mancha, Spain - LaCruzMarch2015_18m | ecosystem: Environmental > Aquatic > Freshwater > Lake | place: Spain... | reverse complement strand
GTCTGATGAGCAAAGCCCGAGCCGGCGAGGTGCTGACCGATGCTTTTCTCTGGCAGGAAATGCATGCTCACTATGATTTTGATTACTTGGGCAATCTCAATCTAAAAGGGATTGATTTACCTGTCCGTTATTACAAACTGAGCAGACAGGCTATGGATAAAGCCTGGCATCAGGAAAACCGGTTTGTTGGCAGAGATAATGAACTCTCTGCTATCAGAACTTTGATAGATAAAAGTTTAGAGGATAAGATTAATTCCATAATCTATATCTCCGGTGATGCGGGGATTGGCAAAAGCAGATTAGTCAAAGAAGCACTCTCTATTTATTCAGCCAGTAGTGGGGTGAAGAATTCCGATTCTTCACAATTGCCGAATCGGAATTCGGCAACCCCATGTCACAGCTTCAATATCACCTGCGATGCTATTCTTTCCAAACCTCTGGAAGCTATAAAACAGATGGTTAGAACATATTTCTATTACAATCCGCAATTGCCTGAAGCAGTCGGAATCTCCATGTTCAAAGCTCTCTGGACTGCACTAGCTCCCAGTGATGTAGAAATGCAGAGAATAGAATCTGTTATCGCTTCCCTGCTGGGTTATGAGTGGCAAGGATCCATCTGGAGCATGTTACCACCTGAGGAGAAACCGAAACAACTCAAGAATGCTTTCCTGAGTTGGATGGAACAACTGACCAAAACCAAGCCTGTGCTTATCCATTTAGACGACGGACAGTGGTTAGATGAACAGAGCAAAGAATATTTGCAGGCACTCAGCAATATAGAGATAAAGCCAGTTATTATAGTTACTCCCTGCCGTTATCTGGAGACTGGAACCAAGGCTGACATAGAACTATCCAAGCATAAAAGAGAAGATATTGAACTGAATAACCTGAGTGATGAAGGCAGTATAGAACTTATCAAGACCATCCTTAGACTGGAGCATGTTCCTGAAGATACACTAACCCTTATAACCACCAGAGCTATGGGCAATCCGCTTTTTCTGGAACAGCTTACTTCGTTTCTGATGGAAAGTGGCAGTATCAATGATAAAGGTACAATTACAGGAGAAGTGGGATATCTCAGTTCCTTCAGTATCAGTGACATCGTCAGCAGCAGAATAGACCGGCTTACAGAAAACGTGCGGGAATGTATGTTCAATGCCAGTGTGCTGGGCACTGAGTTCAATATCAAAGTGCTGTCTCAGATGCTCAAATCCGAGCCTGTCACGGAACTGGAAACCGGAGTAAAGAACCGCATCTGGAAAGACCTGGATGAACTGAACTATATCTTTACCCATATCCTGATCAAAGACATTGTCTATCAGCGCATGATGAGTGAAAAGCTGCAAAAACTGCATCAGACCGCTGCTGAAGCTATGGAAATTGTCTATGCCGATAAGCTGGAAGAGAATGCAGAGGAAATAGCCCATCACTTTGAAAAAGGCAATCTTCAACTGAAAGCTGCGGAATATTATGATAAAGCAGGCGTTCATTACGAAAGTATCTGTAATTTTCCTAAAGCAGAGCTTAATCTAAAAAAAGCCTTGCAGATAAAGGAAACGGCTTTCGGTGCAAATCATCTCAATACTGCCGATACTATCCAGTTTTTGGCTAACACATTTTTAAGAGATGTCAAATTTAACAAATCTGAACAACTATACGCTCGGGTGTTGGAGATAAGAGAAAAAGCTCTGGGTAGTGAGCATCCTGATGTAGCTGCATCTCTGGAAGACTTATCTGTTGTGTATAGATACTTAAATAAAGATACAGAAGCCGAAGCACTTTGCCAGAGAGCTCTGGAAATCAATTTAAAAGCACTTGGTGAAGGGCATCCGGCAACAGTCAGGTCATTAAACACATTATCTTTAGCAGAAGGGCGTCTGCACAAAATTACACAAGCTGAAGAACATATCCTGAAGGCTTTGGAAATTTGCGACAAATATCTGGGTGCAGAACATGAAGCCGAGATTAATCCTTTGCATAATCTGGCATGCATATATACCAATCAGGGGAAAATTGAAGAAGCAGTAGCACTTTATCTGAATGTTCTTGAAAGAATAGAAAAATCATCCGGTGCTGAGTATTGTGCTATGACCGTTACAATTATTAACTTGGCTTATCTATATATAAGACTGGATAAGTATGACCAGGCTGAAGCACTTTTCAAGAGAGCACTGGAAGCAAGGGAAAGAACGATGGGCGTTGAGCATCGATACACGTTGGAAGCTGTTCGGGGACTTGCTTATCTATATGGTAAAATGGAAAAACCTGAAGAAGTCAGAGAGTACCAAGCCAGATTGGAAGGGATACAGAAGAATTGATACTTATTAGCATCCATGACTTATACCTGTTTATCGAGATTAGCATAACCAGATAGTCAGAGATGTCTTGCTTGATGTATTCACAAGCTGTTATGGAATAAAATCTGCATAAGTAATTGGAGATATGAAAAAGGAAATTATTGCGTGAAAAAAACAAGCATAGATTACAGCAAGATATTGCGAAAGTGCGGTTTGGGGCTTTTACTGCTTTTGTCTGCGGTTTGGCTGAATGCTGAGGCATCGGTATCCATAAAAGTTTCACCTGAGACAATAAAACCCGGAGAGATGGGTTACATCAAAGGTACGCTCACCATTCCGGAAGACATGCATCAGACTTATATCGTGGGTGAAAACGATTTCTTTTATCTGACTGCTACCTCAGGTGACCTGGTTTTCAGCAAAACACAATATCCTGAGCCGGATAACAAATTGGAAGGCAACGAATGGGTTTACAGGGATAAAGTCACCCTGACGATACCTTTTATCATGAAACCCGATGCCAAAACAACCAATATCAAGATTTCCGCTGAGATGGGCTACAATATCTGTTATGATACAGGTTTTTGTCTGGCACCGGAAACAGTAAATAAAAACTTCACGCTCAATCTCAGCAATACGGTTGCTGTAAAAGACTCTGCTCAGACCGACGTCTCAACATCAGCAGCCGTTGAGCTTGCTGCTCAGACTGAAACAAAAACCAAAATTTCAGAAGCCGACAAACCTGTGAAGGGCAATATCTGGACTTATCTGCTGATGGCATTTCTGGGCGGGATTATTCTCAATATTATGCCCTGCGTGTTGCCGGTGCTTTCCATCAAGGCAATGAGCATTGTGAAACAGGCGCATGAAGATAAACGCGTGATAATGAAGCATTCCTTTGCTTATACAGCGGGGATTTTGACTTCTTTTGCAGTTCTTGCTCTCGTGATTGTGGGTCTCAAAATTGCCGGAGAAGCGGTCGGCTGGGGATTTCAGTTTCAGAATACGGCGTTTGTCTTAGTCCTGACTTCGATGATATTTGTCTTTGCCCTGATGCTGTTTGATGTGTTTATCATCACTCCGCCGGGCATGAGCAGTGCTTCCAAAGCCTCTGCTCAGAGCGGGTTTCACGGTTCATTCTTCAGCGGTATCTTTGCAGTGCTGCTGGCAACGCCCTGTTCTGCTCCGATGCTGGGCACTGCCCTCGGTTTTGCTTTTTCACAACCACCGATTTTAATCATTGTTTTCTTTCTCCTGATTGGGCTGGGACTGGCTCTGCCCTTTATCCTGCTGGGCTTTAATCCCAAACTGATGAAAGTGATTCCCAAGCCGGGTGAATGGATGAATATCTTCAAGGAGATAATGGCATTTTTGCTGATTGGAACCGCAGTCTGGCTTTTGCATGTCATCTATCAGCAAAACGGCGGGGAATATCTGCTGAGTGTACTCACCTACCTTGTCTTTCTGGCGTTTGCCACCTGGCTCTACGGTCGGTTTGTCAGAATCGAGCACTCCAATCTAACCCAATGGATTTTCACAATTCTGGCAATCGTCATTGTCGCTTCATCGGCAGTTGTTTTCCTCTCTTACACAGAAAAAGCCATTCAGCCAACCTCAGACACAGTTTCTTCCGAAAAGGGATTTGAAGGCTGGCAAGTCTTTTCACCTGCTTTAGTTGATGATTTGATAGACAAGGGGCAGCCGGTTTTTATAGATTTTGGTGCCAAATGGTGCATGACCTGCCTTTCCAATGAAAAGACAGTGACAACCACCGAGGAAATGAAACAGGCATTCAAGGCAAAGAAAGTTCAGCTCATCCGCGGGGATTTTACCAAAAAGAACCCCGAAATGCAAGCTTTTATGAAGAAATACGGCAGAGCGGGAGTACCTTTTTATGTGCTGTTCGTTCCCTACAAAGAAACGATTTTGTTTCCTGAGATAATCACGATTCCGATGGTGAAAAAAGCTTTGGAGACCATCCCTGATTAGATTGTTGATGAATTAGGAGTTCTTAATGCGAAAGACAATATATATACTTTTGCTGCTGATAACAGTATGTATCACTTCCTGCGACAGATTTAAGCATACCTTTGCGCCGGAAAACACGGTGGATATTGACCTTGTGCTGTTTGAGCCGTTGCAGACATCGTTTGAAACCATCACCGCTAATGATGTTTCCGCTGTTATGGCATACTATGCTGATGATTATCTGCATAACAGTCAAATCAAATCCGACCGGGAATATTTCTTTCACAGCTTATTTCAGAAAGCAGACACTTTGACCTTTCAGGTAAATCTGCTTGCCACTCAGCCGGTGGGAGAAAATGACACTCTGGCAGTATCCACCTGGCAGTTGATAGTTACTAATACTGCCAAACAGACTTTGGCAGACAGTACTTTTTATGACGAAAAGCTGATAAAAAGAGACAATACATGGCTGCTTTATGGCAACCGCACAGAATGCTGCCCGCCCGTCACTTACAAACAAAGAGTCTTTATCGAGACTTTTACCTATACCACTTGTCCCAATTGCCCGGTAGTTGAAGCTTTGCTAAATCAGTTGCAAATTGCTCATCCCAATAACCTGACCTATCTGGAATATCACGTTAGTGACCCGCTTGATATGGGCAATATGGATGTTTATGGTTATTATGGATATCCTGCCATGCCGAGTGTAATATTTCAAGGCGAGACCAAAATTATCGGCAACAATGAAGATAATGAGCAGATATTCGGACAGATAGTTGACCAGCTTGCCGCTACAGACAGCAAGATTGATTTGGGTTATCTGGATTACAGCTTTTCGGGACAGACATTGACAGGCAGTGTCCGGCTGACGCTTAATGATGAAACGCTTGACCCTGCACAGTTGAAGCTGAAATATGTAATCATAGATAAAGAGACAGACCCAGACGTCTATCATAACAGTCAATATGAAGCGTGCCGTAATGTGGTTTTGGCAAAAGGCACTAAGTCTCTGTTGGATGCCGACCTCAGCCAGCCGGTGAATTTTAACCTGCCCTTCAGCACTTTGCCTGTGGGTTATGACGGTGCTCTGCCCATTGACAGCTATCTGGTAGTCTGGGTTCAGGTTACGCCCGACCCTTATAATGTCAACGCCACTATTTATAACGCTTTGGAATCCCCTATCACAGTCAATAAAAGACATCAGTCAAAATAACAGAGGTATAATATGCGCAAGATTGTTTTAGTCCTGATAGTCCTGATTAGTATTTCGTGGTTGATGGCAGAAACGATGCCGGATTTTAAGCTGCCGGACATCAATGGCAAAGAAATCAAACTCAACGACCTGCTCAATAAAGGACCGGTTCTGATAGACTTTTGGGCTTCTTGGTGCGTGCCTTGTAAAAAAGGCATGGTGGCATTAAATCAACTGGCAGAAAAGTATGATTCTTTAACGGTCGTAGTTATTTCGATTGACGCTCCCAAGGACGTGCCCAAGGCAAAGACCTATCTGAAAAGTAATAACTATAAGTTTGTAAGCTTGTTTGACAGTGAAAAGAAGCTTGCTAAGAAGCTGAACGTGGTCAATCCTCCCCGGACTATAATCATAGACAAAGCCGGTAATATCATGTTATCCCATGAAGGCTATGTGCCCGGAACTGAAAACATCTATGAAACTAAAATCAGAGAAATACTGTCACTACCTGCTTTGGAAACCACCGCTCCCGAATCAACCGAACCCAAAGAAACTACTCCTTGTGGAGAATGTAAATGAAGCAGGTTGTACTTGTCCTGATGCTTCTAATCTTGATAGGTTCTCTCACAGCAACGGAAGAATTGTATCTGAACGGGTTGAATGAAACAACTTATATCTACAGGACTGCCCAAGACTCGCTCAATTCATATTTCAGGGATGCTTTCAGCTTCTCCATGGGCTATAAAGACTTTACTCTGGGGATTAAGTTTCTGGCGGAATTGCCCAAATATTCCACAGACCAGAATCAGCTGATGGGTGAGCTGGATTCCAACCGGTTAGGAGTAAGATGGAATGAACGCTATTTGGAATATAGCAAAGACGATTTACTTCTGCATGGCGGCACAATCTCTGAGAGCTTTGGCAGTGGAATGATTTTTCGTGGCTGGGAAGATATTGAATTTGACCAGGACACCAGACTTGACGGATTTATAGCAAAGTATGACAAAACCATTAAACTGAAAGCATTGTATGGAGCCTTGCCCAACCGTAATCAACCCACCAAGCTTGACCTTGTTTATGGTGCAGATGCAGAGCTGCCCTTGCTGGAGAATATTGCTCTCGGGGCTTCTGCTCTTACTTTGAGAACTTTGAATGCCCTGAATCAATACAACCAACAGGATGTATTCGGAGGCAGGATAAACTGGAATTTTGACGCTTGGGATGGCTCAATCGAATATGCGCAAACTTCTCTGTTTAATAATAGTGGAGCCAGCCATGAGGGAACAGGCATCAACGGCTATACCAATTTGTATATGAAACCATCCTTTCTGAAGTCTTTTTCAATCGGAGCCGGATACAAATACTATGACCAGTTCCAATACAGAACGCAGGATTTGAAGACTTATAACTACATAATGAAACTCTGGCTGACAATCTGCCTACAGGCACAGATGAGGAAGGTATTCAAGGCAATGTTTCACTTTCTCCCGTTGAAGGATTGGATTACAACGCCAATTATGCCGAAGCCTGGAATTCTGCCTTCACCAAGAGAATGAATGATATGTACAACAGCCTGGAATGGCAGCTTGGTAAAAGCACTCTTTTACTTGAATATGGTCATACGGAAAAACTGGATAAGGTAACCGACCACTGGCAGAAAGATCTGAAACCGGCTGTGAGTTACAGTCTTCCCCTCGGAACCTATTCATTGACGACCAAAGCGGAATATGAATACATTGAAAAGGTCAATCAGGATGACAAAGCCTGGCATTATGAACCTATGCTGCAAATTGACCTGGGCATGGGCAAACTATCTGTTTCAGTAGCGTCAGAGTCACAATGGAAATACTCTGAGGACGTCATGGGCAGCAGATATTGGGCAAATTGCGAAATCAAATACGCTGCCTTTGAGCATACCGATATTACCGTGTTTGCAGGCAAAGAAGCCGGCGGCAAGGTTTGCAGAAACGGAATCTGCCGCTATGTTGCACCTTTTCAGGGTGTAAAACTGGAAGCAATCACAAGATTTTAAAGGCAATAACCACATTAAGATATTTTTACCACAGAACACACAGAATAAACAGAAAAGCATGAAGGATAGATGATAAATTCGAAGGTTGGTAATCCGAGACGTATGTCATTCCTGCGCAGGCAGGAATCCAGCCTGTTTTAGAAATAAATAAATCGTACTCTTCTTGGAAAATTAAGGAGTTAAGATGTTCAGGAGTTTCATTATAGCCATTTTCATTATCACTGCTTCAGCCTTATGCGCTGTTGCGGAATTTTATCCCACTACCATGCTGGCTGAGGTATTTGGGTCAAGCTCAAATACCGCCTGCCTGGATGCTTATGCCGGCATAGACACACTACACAACAACTACCACAATGGAGAATTCATCAGTGCACGCTATTACTCAGAAAGTGATGAATTGAGTAACCCTGACGCAGAAGCAAGAGTGGCATATTACGACGTAAACCTGTTTCCGACCGTTATCTTTAATGGTATTCAGACCGTGCTGGGCAATGGCGTCGGAGTTTCTGACGGCAGCGTTTACACCAATATCCTGCAGCCAAAGCTCTTTACTGCTTCTCCCCTCAAAATTGCAATTACCAGTTTTAGCGGCGCATCCGGGATTATCCAAGCCAGAGTAACTATGGTGTCTCCCACCTATGCACTGGTCAACCAGAGTTTCCGTTTTTTACTACTCGATAATAACGTAAGCGCAACTGCCACTCATGTGGTCAGGGAAGTTATCACTCAGCCGATTACGCTAACCGGAGCAGGTAGTTTTCTTGATTTCACGGCTACCTTCACGACAGTTCCGTCTTTGAACCGCCCTGAGTATTGGGCAGCCGCCATTGTGCAACTTGACAACAGAAGCATTATCCAGGCAGCTTCCACTTTGACGCAACCCGATTATCAAATCAGGGCTGCTATGTCATTCAGTCCTGCGATTACAGCTCCTGCCAATTATAACTATACTTCACTGCCTGTTTACTTCTTTAATACCGGTCTGGCTGACAGTTACACCATCAGGTTGGTCAGAGATGATGCTCCTGCTGACTGGTATTTCAACTATTGCAGTGAAAGTGGAGAGTGTTATCCCGGTGATGTGCCCAATCCCTTTACTCTGGCTGCCGGAGACACAATCGGCTTTCATCTGAACCTACTGATTGGCGGAAGCGGTACAGGGAGTTTCCATTTTCTGGTGGAGTCAACGCATACCGCTCCCTATCTTGTGCCCTTTACCTACCAGACCGGAACAGCCAATGAAGACCCCTCTTTGCCAACTGCCGATATTACGATGCTCCAAAACTTCCCCAATCCCTTTAACGGAAACACAACCCTGAGAGTTTCTGCCAAACAGGCAACCCAAACAGTTGAAATCGCCATATTTAACAGTAAAGGACAAAAGGTAAAAACCTTCTGTCTGGCAAATCTGAACAAAGGCACAAACGATATAGTCTGGGATGGCACAGATAAGGACGGAAAACAATTGCCTCAGGGTATTTATTTCTCTCAAATCAACGGTGTGGGAAAGACTCAAACCAGAAAGCTGCTGCTGCTGAGCGAGTGAGATAATGAAAAGACTACTCCTAATCAGCATATTCTTTATCATAATTGCTGTCTTGCCTGCCGCACAGGTCGGAAGTGACGAAGCGCTCAGGATTGCCTCAAACTGGATGGCACAAATCTCTGCTTCTAGTTCTGTAGTAAGCCTTGAAACGGCATTAAACCCCAACCAAAACACCCTTGCCGATTGGTATGTGATAAACTTTACCCAAGGCGGCTTCATTATCATCAGCGCTGACGATATAGCCCTCCCCATTCTGGGTTTCAACACCACCGGCAGCTTTGAAACAGTAGGAATGCCTGATAACCTGGATTGGTTCGTGAACGAGTATCACGTGCAATTTACTCAAATCAGAGCTCAAAATATCTCTGAAACCCATCCAGACTGGCAAGCGGTTAGAAATAACGACTTCAACGGGTTTTTGCCCAACAGACCTGTTGCTCCTTTAATCCAGACCACTTGGGATCAAGGCTCGCCCTATAATTCTTTATGCCCTGTTGATGCTCAAGGTCCCGGCGGTCATGTTTATGCCGGCTGCGGCGCTACTGCCATGGGACAAATCATGAAGTTTTGGCAATATCCCACGCAGGGAACGGGTTCTCATACCTATACGCATGCAACCTATGGACCCTTGACAGCCAATTTCGGAGCCACCACCTACAATTTCAGCTCTATGCCCAATCAGTTAAACTGGACGCCCAATACAGCCATCAGCACATTACTTTTGCATTGCGGGATTGCTGTTGACATGGATTACGGTCCTGATGCTTCCGGCTCTTCGGCTTCAGCAACCAGGGGTGCTTTTATCAACTACTTTAACTACGAAACCACAGCTCAGACTTTGTATAAATCAAGCTATACCTCCACGGTTTGGGATAGCAAAATTAAGAATGAACTCGACCAGGGCAGACCGGTATTCTATTTTGGGCAAGACACTGCCAATGGCGGTCATGCCTTTGTCTGTGACGGATATCAGGGAACAAACTTCTTTCACATGAACTGGGGCTGGTCAGGCTCTGATAACGGCTATTTTTATCTGAGTGACCTCAATCCTGCTTACTTTCATTTCAATTCTCAGCAAGGAGCAACCATCGGAATTCAGCCGACAATAGCTATTTCTGCTCCTACCAATCTGACTGCTACAATTGACCCCGGCGACAATGTTTATCTGCAATGGCAAAGTCCGGTCAACCGTGCCCTGTTGGGTTACACCATCTATAAGGACGGCAATCTTTTAGGCACTGTCACCAATCCCATGAATACAAACTACTTTGACATCAATATGTTGCCCGGCACCTATCAGTATTATGTCGTGGCGGATTTTACTCAAGGCAGCTCTCTGCCTTCTAACACTGTTACTGCAACCATCTATCCACCCCCAATTATCAACTATCAGGAAAGCTTTGAAAACTTCAGCGATTTCGCCGATTCATTGGCACCCTGGTTCACTTTTGATAATGACCTTTCTCCCACTATCGACTTTGAGAATGTGGATTTCCCGCAAGAGGGAGAGACGATGGCATTCATAGTCTTAAATCCGGCAGCCACAACTCCTCCCATGACAGATGTCTCGGCATTTATGGGACAAAGGCTTTTGGCATGTCCCGGAGCGGTGAATTCTCCCAATAATGACTGGATTGTTTCACCCAAATGGAATACGGGTTCAGTTGCCAAGCTCAGGTTTTGGGCAAAATCTGCTTATCCCGATAGCTGTCTTGAACAAATCAGGATAGGAATCAGCACTTCAGCTCCTGACCCTGTAGGCTTGACTATTGTTTCGGGCGAAAGCCCTATCACAGTTCCGGGTGTCTGGACAGAATATAATTTCAACCTGACCGATTATCTCTATACCAATGCCTTTGTGGGCATCCAATGTGTCAGCAATGACGGCAGGATGCTTTTGGTAGATAGAATTCAGCTCTGGTCAAGCTATGTGTCTGATGAAGACAATGCGATTACTGTTGCGCCTGAACTGAACCTTTTGGTTTATCCCAATCCTTTTTATAACAGTGCTTCCATCAGCTGGCAGCAAAAAGAGACTGCACCCGTTAGCGTCAAAATCTATGATGTCAAAGGTCAATTAGTCAAAACTTTGGCTGATGCTCAGGTTTCAGCCAAGAGTAATACCATCGCCTGGAATGGAACCGATAACAACGGAAAATCAATAGGGGCAGGGATATATTTCTGCACTGTCAAAAACAAAGCAGGGCACACTTCCACCCAAAAAATCGTTAGAATGAAATAAACCAAAAGCTCAACTCCAACAAAGAAGCAGGGCAGATTGTTAAAATCTGCCCTTTTCTGTATCGTTTCCTTCAGCAGGATATCTTTGAAGTATGTAGTCCCGCATTTATGCGGTTCTCTGAAGTTGGTATGCCGTTATTGTTTTTCTTTAAACTTCCATATTTTGCCGGTTCTGTCATAATCTCCCTTGCCCAGAATATTGTGTTCCGAAGTACTATCCGATATGACATAATCTTCTGAACCATGCTCTACGTTATTGCTCCCTTTCATTGCCTGCATTGTCTGGGCTGAATAAATTGCCACCCCCAGGCGGGGATTATCCGGATTCGGCAGGCAACTGATTATCCTGAGGTCAGTTCCGATATACACTTTGTCGGCAATAATCTTATCAGGCAGGATTTTGAAAGGAAGCATTTTAATGTGTTTTTTTAGCCATTTATTACTTTCAGGAGTACCATAAACCACAAGGTAGTAATCTTTTAGACTCACTTTCAGGGCTCTGGTATCAGTAATATATGTAGCACCTGTATGGGTTGTCAGCCAATCAACTGTAGGCATTATATATTTATTCACATCCGGATTATTCTCAGGGTCAGGAATGATAATAATAGGATTATAAGAGACTACTGTACCCAAGTGACCTGTAAATACCTTATCTGCTTGAATGTACTTGTCTGGATGCCGTGATAATTTCAGCATACTCTTTACCAGTACGGGAAAATAATCATTGTAATTGATACCGAATTTACTGTGTTCGGTTTCATACTCTTTGAGACCATCCAGGATAAAGTCGATGTATATAAAGCCTTGCTGTTTGTCTCTATCTTTGTTGAAATTCAATGACACCGCTACAGAATTTTTCTGTTCCATCCTGATAGAGGAAGCTCTCACAAAATGCTCCGCCAAAACAGTCCACCACAGTTCATAAGCCTGATTTTCCATTTGCTGTTTTATAAGTTTATGAAGGTTGCCTGCTTTCTTCAAGCGAGGATAATATTCTTCCACCAGAGGATTCACATAAGAATGGCTGAACTCATGGAAAATCATCGCAGCCAATTGTTGCAACACTATGCTTTCGTCCTTATCTGAAGGCAGGGCAGTAAGACAATACAAATCGTTACCACCTGATTTGTTTGTAAAACAGGGTCCATATCCGCCATCCTGCAGCGGTGCTATAATTAAATTGTAGCTGTTCTGCTTGTAACCATACCAGTTTTCCAACGTTTCTACAAATCCCGAATCTTTAAGGAGTGAATCAACCCGCGAAAGCTGATTTTTGTAGAACCCTTCTTGCTTAGCAAAGAATTGGTCAAAGTGACTCTTGGCAACAAAATCATTTATATTTGAAATCAATGATTCGAAATCAGTTTCACTTCCGATTGCTTGTATTCTCTCATTATGCATCCGCAACAGATACGACGGCAAAGCTTTATCCCTGTTTAAGAGCGGAACCCCTTCAAAGAGCATAATATACTCTACAGGCAGATCATAGCTGAATCCCTTTTTTTCAAAATCATGAAATTGCTGTAACACTGGATGTGCTTTGAAGGGCGCAAACCAAGCTTGCACAGAATCTGCATATCCATAATTGTCTTTGCAAACCATATTGCTTGCTGCTAAATACTGGATAATGGTTAATAGTTCAATCTGCGGATTGACAGACATCTTCAACTCACCACTGGGAATTGTAACCGGCTTCAATGTTTCCATGTCACTTGTACCCACGGTTTCAGAGGAATACAAGGAATTAACACAAATAAACAACACATATATTGTCATTGCCCCCAATAAAGAAATACTCTTCCCGGTTACCAAATACCTTTTCATGCAATCTCTCCAACAGTGAATAAATTGTGCAAAACCATGCCTCATATTACTTATGCAACGTTAGTCTTGTCTGAGAATATTTGTCAAGCGCAATGATTTACTCGCATTCCTCAATTTTCAAAACAACGGGACAGTGAGTTGTTTAGCAAATAGTCCGTTGTTCAGTGATTTTGTTAAAACCAGATGAATCTGGTACAACCTACCGGATAAATCCGGTGCTCCAAGTTACCATTCATAAAGCAACGGAGCCATTTCTGCCATATCCACTTCAATTGACTCCCGTCAAGATGTGATATACCACCGGTAGGAATGTGGTGCCCGGGCGTCACATTTCAGCAGGAGGTCTGGCACAGGTTGAGGGGCTTTGATTGAGCCGGGATGTTTCAATCGTGCGTGTTTGCTATACAAAATTCTTTGCTTGACTTCAATCCTCCCGTAACGATACATCTTACCTAAGAGATGGTCGCTTTATGAAGACCAGATTGCCATGTGTAACAACAATGCTCTTTGGTCGGCTGAGGGCAGCCAACCTACGTCTGTAGGATAGTCGCCCCCGACTGTCTAAACGTAGCTTAAATTGTTTTATTCCAAGGGGAAAGCATTGGTTAGCCAATTATAGTTCATAGTTGATAAAATTGCTCCCAACAGAATAAAAAAGACAATCAGGAATTTGAAATAATCCTGCGCTTTAAGCATGGAAACCAGTTCAGGATTTTTGGAAAGATAGGCTGAGGCTGCATAAAACTCTTCGCCAATCAGGGTGTAATCGCAAGTGGTGATGAAAAAAGGCACCTGGGTGGTGGCATCGGTACCGGCAATTTGGATTGAGCCGATAGTGAGACCCGTTTCCGTCATCAGCAAAGCTTCCGCATTAAAAAAGCCCATATAGAAAACCGTGGCGCATCTTTCACGAATCATGGTTCCGTTGACACCTGCTGCGAAGGGGAATTGGTCGTTGCAGATATAGAAAGTGTCCACAGGATTGAAACTATCGGGTCGTCCAGCTTCATAAAAGGCTTCCCGCACCATTTCCTGAGCCAGCGGCATCACCAGATAATCGCAATTGGGCACAAGGATGCGGGTGTCATATTCGGCTGCTTTTTGGGCAACCCGGTTTAGAATCAGCATGGATGCGATGGTTGTGATGTCACCGATTGTGCTCCAGCCCGGCACATACAAAATGGGTCTGCCCATTTCTGTGGCTCTGCCGACGGCATTATCGATTTCCTGCAATCCGGCAATTGGACGCAAATACATATCTCCGCCCCGGCGCGCCTTGATGCTGGCGTAAATTACAGTAACAGTAAAAATTATACTGGCAATCAAAGCCAACAGAAAACTCATATTAAACCAATTAGAAATCGGCAAAAAAGGCGTGCTTGCATCAGAAAAACTATAGGTGCCCTTGTTATCGGTTTTCATAATCAAATAGGCATAGGAACGCGAGTTTTGGAGCTGCTCTTTATGGAAAATGCGTAGCCAGCTTTGGGGATTGGTTTGCTTCAAGGCTGCCAGATAAGCCGGATGCTTGGTCAGTGCGGTCAGATAGGCTTCTTGATCGGCAATGACCTGTTTGATGGAATCTGCCTGCGCAGGATTAGAAAGCAGGGATTTTCGCAAAGTAACAAGCTCGTCCTGAATCTGCTTCAGGGCTTTTTCCTGTTCAGCTTTGTAGATATTCACAGATAATGGCATGCCGGTTTTGGCATCCAGGGCAAAAGTCAGGGTCGGGTCAAACAGCAGCCTGCCGGATTTTGTGTCCACTCCGATTATAAGCTTGTCCAGAGTCGATTCATAATTGACTATATCATCATAGCTGCGGGAAATTGTAGCGATTTTTTTGACGGGTGAGAAATCTGACTGCAAGAGGTTTTTGCGGAAAATCTGGTAATAAATTTGGGAGAGATTATCCTGTTTGTAATAGATATCGTCACTCATAAAACGTTTGGTTTGGTCGCTGTAGGACATGTTTTGATGCAGGTAATAATCCGTAAATTGCTTGGAGCCTTTAAACAAAAATGCCACTTTTATCTGTAATTTGTTAAATGCAGATGAACCTTTTGGCACTTTCAGGTAAATTATCTTATCGGGATAACGCTCAACAACTTTCCCCAAAAGCTTTCCATCTTCAGCTAAAATCAGAAAATTGAGATTCTCAATCTTGTATTTGATGTTCTCGGAGATTTCATAATTGATGCGGATTTTGGTTCTGTTCAGATTGGTATAGGAAGCCTGGGTGATATAACAAATCGGCTGACCAAATGCCAGAGTGTTTGTATCGCCTTTGTCATCAGGTTTGTCGGAAACGCTGAAAACAGCTTTGGCAGGCAGATTTGAAGATTTGATAAATCTGGTCGGCATACCCATAGCATAGGAAAAATAACCGCTATAATCCTGGGCAGCAAGGATTATAGTATAGTCCTGCAGATTGCTCAGGGGTAGCACAGCTCCCAAAGAACCATCGGGGTTAACTGCTTTGCCATTCCGGGACTTTACGGTGAAATAATTGCTGTAGTCGTTAGGCTTTTCTGCCAGCAGGATTGCATTTGCAGTCCAGGGAGCTTGGAGACCGTTTTTTGCCATATATACTTTCTGCCAACTTTCAAAAGCAGCAGATTGCGCCTTGGGCAGCAGCCAAAATTGCCACATAGCAATGTCATTGCTGGAAAATGCGGGCACCCATTCCATTCTGAATTCTTTGGTATCAGTCAGAAAAACCGAATTCAGCACACTGATATTATCGGGTGGGTTATCAAACGGGGCTACGCTTTGGACATCTGCATAAGGAAGAAAAGTACCTTTTTCATTCACTGCCACAACTGTGTAATAATACCTTTTTCCGGGAATGGGATTGGCGGCAAGCTGTTCAAACTGAGTGGGTTTCAAGCCGGCTGAAACGGTGCCGTCACTGTTGGTGACTTTGAGGGAATGTTTATAGATATTGCTCTGATCAGCAATCCCCAGAACCGTATAATTTTTGATAATGCTTTTCAGGATTTTGGGGTCACGCGGGGCTTTTTGATATAGCGGGCTATGGGGTGGCTGCTGTTTTTCCCTTTTGAGTTTGGCGGGAGAGTCAATCGAGAGCAGAAGCTGGAAATCCTTGTCATAATAATACATCATTTCCGCAGCAACGCCGGCATTGGGGTCCACATCCACCTGACCAAAGTTGTAAAGTGTATCAGGACTTGCACCTCTGTAAACCCGATACATAATAATCCGCATACTTTTGGGCAGGGGTTTCCAGGACAAAACGACACCGCTGCCATCATCAAACGGGACATCCTTTGCCTGAAAGGTCTGGATTTTACCAGAGAGAGCGGATTGATTGGCTGCCTGCAAGCCCAACGTCAGGCACAACAGAATGAATATCGGAGCAAAAAATCTTACCATGCTTTTAATCCTTTATTAAAATACATTCGGGGCGAATGTATCTGCTTTTCCTCATCTTAATAGCGAGCCAAAATAAAAGGGAAACCGAACCGGTTCAGCAATACTGAACGCGGTTCGGTAAAAAGATATTACTTAATCAGTTTCAGGACATCGCCGACGAGGAACTGAACCCTGCCAATCAGCAAAGATAAACGAGCCATAACGGTCAAACCGAATGAGGCTCCGAACCCTATCATCATATACCATTTGCCGATTGTAACAAACTTTCCGTATAAACCCGTGTGGGCTTTGGAAAAATAGAAATAGAGCAGGACAGCAATCGTGCCAAGTAAGATTAAAAACAGGTTGAGGGTCTCCAGCGGTATCATTGCCTGTCTCATTTGTACCAGAATACCTGCGTGCATGGAAAAAGGTACTGCCGCACCCACCCCCATCATGGAAAAGGCAATCGGATAGCGTGATAACCAGCTGAGATTTCTGCTGAAACGGAATAGATACAGTGCACCTATCATAGCAGGAAAAATCAGGATAAACTGATGTTTCAGGAATATCGGCTGATAAAACCAGGTGATGAAGATACGTTCATAGAAATAAACTATCCCATATCCCACGGAAATGCCGACCAATAGTTGCTCAGCCATTTGATAGAAGGGATTATCCTTGTAAAGGAAAGAGAATATGCAGAGTGTGAAAAATGCTGCTACGAGATTACTTAAGGTTTCGAATGACATAATATCCTCCCTTTACGCCTTTTTCTCTTTTGATTTTGTTAAGAAGTAACCGATATTCCCTATCAAAATAAACACGAATATCATAATGTGCGCCACGGATTGGGCGTTCATGCCAATACGGGCGACCTTGAATTTATACAGGATATTATAGGTCTTTTTGTTCAAAGCACTCCAGAGATCATCGCCCAGAGCTTTCTGCTGGTCGGGCGTAATCGTGGACACATCAAAGACAATCTTGTTATCGTCCTCTTTTTTAAGCTGGTTCAAATCGTTAATCTTAGCCGGGTATTTCGCTGCAAAAGCTCTGAATTCCTCAGGAGTAAATACTGCTTTGGTCTGCGTGGTTATATTTATCAGCTTGTTGATAGAACTATCTCGTAGAATTTCTTTGCTGAAAGGTCTGCCCTTGGGGAAATTGTCATCCCGATAAGCAGCAAAGACATCCACCAGCTTTTCATACTCGGCAGCGCCTTTCAGACCGGTCAGCATACCTATCAATTGTCCTGCTTGCAGCAAGGGATATTCATCAGCTGCCATAACGGCAGTTACACCCACTGCTACATTTACGCCGAACTTGGGACGGGCATAATAAATCCAGGTGCCCCCGGCAACAGAACCGCTGGTTTCCACAACCAGATTCATTTCATTGTAATTGACAATGTTTTTCATAATTGGCAGATTAGCCAGTTTGCGTCCTTCAGCATCGGTATCAATGGCGGTCGCTATATTGTCACCCATTGCCAAAGCCGTAATCATGGGCATAATCTTGTAACCGAAATTACAATAGTCCACGCCGGACTGGATATTGGGATATTCCTCTTTCACGGTATTGATGGCGAAATCAATAATCGGAGCACCGGTAACCACAAAGGTCATGGTAAAAACCTTGACATTGCGTTCAAAACAATGCCTGAGAATGGCAATTTCCATTGGATACAATTCCGGCATGGTGGAAGCATCATGGTTGAAGCTGATTAGAATAGCTCTGTCACTGCGACCCGCATAAGAATCAATCATTTGATAGAGATTTTCTGTGGGAGGAGTGGTAACCACGTCTGAATTGTATGGTATCATCAAAGGAATAACGATAGCCAGGGCAATGACGATGTATATATAACGACGGTCAAGAGCCTGGAGTTTTTCAAATATATTCACTTCATCCCCCTTTATCAATCACCGCCGCCCAGATATGAGCGTTCAATGCCGAGCAGTATTTTTAGAGATGTAGCAACACTTCCCAAGCCGATACCAAGCATGATACCTCTTTTGGCAGCGTTATTTGGCACATCCAAAATCCATTGAGAGATGTCCGGTAAATGCTTGCTGATTTTTAAGCCAAAAGGTACCTGAGCCAGCATCACAACCACAGCTGCCAGAAGCAAAACAGTTGCTTCCGGAGAGCGTGCCCGGAATGCTTTATAAGCCGCCGATGCTATATAAAATGCCAACAGCGCAAACATGGTCGAGCTCATCGGCATCTGCATATTTGTAAACATCCACATCAAAGGAGTTCCGTTTTGAGTTCCCCAGCCAAAGCCTGCAATACAGGTAATCACCAATCCACCTAAGCAGAAGAAGCTATATTGCCACTTGGGAGCCTTGCGTTGAATCTTGGCAGTGTGCATCATAACCAAAGACATTACACCGAGAATCAAACTAAAGGGAGCTTGGACCATTGACCACGGATAATAGAACTTGTTTAAAAAATCGTCAGCAAAAATCTTGTGAGGTATAAAAACCCAGAGCACCCAAACGAATCCTCCGATTATTACTATTGCAAGCGGGAAAGTCTTTTTCACTATTCCTCCTTCTATCTATTTCACAGGGAAAACTTGAATTAATTCCATGACTTGGAAAGTGCTGAGGATTGAGCCCACAAAGATGAATATCAGGATTATAAATTTGTAATAATCCTGAGCTTTGAGAGTTCCCAAGAGCATGGGTTCACGGTTTAAATAAGCAGAAGCAGCAAAAAACTCTTCACCTATCAGGGTATAATCACAGGTTGTAATAAAGAATGGTATTTGCGTGGTGGCATCGGAACCGGCAATCTGAATGGTGCCTTGAGAATATCCGGTTTCCGTCATCAGCAGTGCTTCCGCTGCAAAGAAACCCAAATAGAAGGTAGTAGCTACCTTTTCTCTAATCATGATACCATTAACAGCAGCCGCATAAGCAAATTGCACACTGGTAAGGTAGAATACATTGTTTTTGTCATAGGAATCGGGTCTGCCTGCTTCATAATGCGCTTCACGCACAATTTCCTGAGCCACGGGCATCACAATATAATCATAACAGGGCACAATCAGCTTGGTGTCATACTCAGCAGCTTTCTTGGCTACCTGGCTCAAAATTCCGAGAGATGCGATAATCGATATATCGGATAAACCACCGCCACCCATGACATAAAGAATGGGTCTGCCCATTTCAGTGGCTCTGCCAATGGCATTATCTATTTCATGAATTCCGGCAATCGGTCTGATGTAAAGGTCGTGCCCTTTTCTGGCTTTTCTGACGAAAAACACAACCATTAAACAAAATATTATCGAAGCAATCAAAGCTGCGAGCTTATTCATATCAAACCAGTTGGCAATGGGAGCCATATAGATATACTCGTCATCTTTGTCTTTGGGCATATCGCTTTCAACGAACATCCCTTTACCGTCTGTGCGGACAATGTAAAAGGCTGCTCTGCGTTTGTCCTTTTCACGAGTGTGAGCAATCAGACGCATTCTGGACCTGTCTGATGTAATTCCATTAGCTTTTAGCAACACAGGGTTCTTCAGAAGCTCGAGCGTCTTTTCCAGGTCTTTAATCTGAGCCGCTATTGGATTGGCAGAAGCCTTGAGCTGTTTCAATTGCTTTTCAGTGTCTTTTAGCTTGTTCTCAGCATCTTTTTTGCCTTCGGAAGCATACAAACTGGTTCTAATGGTCTTCTTTGTTTTGGGGTCAACCATCAGGTCGATATTGGCATCCATTAGAACATAGCTGGAAGTTGGCTCGTTTTTGTTCAGCTTGCGGGTATATTCCTTTTCTCCGCCATAGGTTGTCAGATTACCGTTTTCAACGATATTTACGCTTTGAACCTGCCGATAAAGCATGGATTCATAGGGAAGCGTAATCTCTACGTTACTGTCATAGGATGTCATTTTCTTTGCCTGATAAAACAGGGGAGAAGCAGGAGGTTTCTGGTAAACCACATTCTGCAGATTATAGAGATTATTGCCCTTGTTGAATATCTTGCCCGGACTGAGCGACAGAATCCGGTCTTCCCAATCGAGTTTCTGTTCCAGTTGATACTCTTTCTCAATTTCAGGATAGCACTTCAGCGTGATTTTAACGCTCAAGCCCTGTTTGATATCATAACCGGCAGGCACATCCAAAGTGATGATGTTATCTGCGTAGAATTCGTTAATTGTCTTGAATGGCTCTTTATCTCCTTTGCGGTAAAAGTCAAAATATATATTCCTGACTTTCTGAGTCTCGGAAGCATTGAGCATGTAATTGATTTTCATCTTGTTGTTTCGGGCATTGGTGAAGGAAACCTTGGTAACCACAACAACCGGATTGCTCCAGATAATTGCCAGCCTGTCACCTTTGTCATTGGGTTTATCCATAACTCTGAATATCGGTTTGGGAGGAAGCTGGGAGCTATAAACAGATTTCATGTAACTGAGGTCTGAATATGATGGCAGCCCTGCGCCATCATATAAAACAAGACAGAATTTGGCAGTCAATATCTGCTCAGGAGTCATCCCCTGTGCCATCAATTGCCTCGCATCAACCGTTGTAAAATTTGAGTATCCCGCATTTCCACCTGTTATTGTTTTGCCGTTTATAGCAGATAAGTCGCCTTGGTATTTGACTTTACTAAAAACGGAGTCAGTAACAGCTCCCGGAAGCATCAAGATTTCATACTGGGCAATGTCGTCTTTATACAGAGGGTATTCCCACTCAAATTGAATCTTTTGCTTATCCTTCAGATATACCGCATAAAATTCACCGGCTTTGTCAGGTGGATTTTCCCTGGGCGTGCCGGAGATAATCTTGGCGTAGGGGTGATAATTGCTCTTTTCGTCCACGGCGATAATAGTGTAATAGTATTTCTCGCCGGGTTTAAGACCTGCCCTGATTGTCGCTTGATACAATTTCAATCCTGCATAGGCAGTGGAATCTTTGGTGTCAGCCGACCGGGATTTCTTTGTCCGGTAATAATACTGACCCTTGTCCATCACAGCAAGCAGGCTGTAGTGTTTAGCAACTTTGGCAAGAACTTTGATATCCCGGGGCGGGTCTCGATAAATGGGACTGTCCTTACTCTGTTGCTTTTCTTTCTTGAGTTTAGCCGGCGATCTTAAATTGATGAATTCATCCGGGGAGCTATCATAATAATACATCGTTTCCGAAGACACACCGGTTTTTACATTAACAGGGGTTGAGCTGATTAAAAACAACTGCTGTGGGTCAACTCCTCTGTAAATGCGATATTCAATAATCCTGCGATCTTTGGGAAGCGGTGACCAGCTCAAAACCAGTCCTGAACCATCATCAGCAGGTACATCACTAACTTTGAAGTTTTTTACTGTGTACGCATCCTTGTCTTCCACTGCAACAGCTATTGAAATCGAAACAATTGCAATAAACCCGAGTAGTAAAAGAAGGACTAATCGTTGTCGGGATAACCTCATAAACGGTCTCCTGTAGTTTATTTAATGCTTACTATTTTTTTTAAGACGCTGATAAAAGATGGGAGCGCTTGTCAATCACTTTCTTCAAAAGCTCATATTGCAAAGAGTAAGGACTTTATACTTTCATTACTTTTGCCCAAAGATATGCTTCCCCACCCCGGGGGTCAATCAGCTTATTTGAAAAGAAAGGCTCGTAAAGTGATGCTTGTTTTCCAATGTTTCCGGGAGCAGAAACACGCCAGTCAATAATTTCGTAATCCCTAAATAGTAAGGTTTTAAGGATATCTTCCGTAAGTATTTGCGGCTCTGCTTTGCGGGCTTTATGATTCAGATTGAAGCTGCCGATAAACAAACCACCGGGCTTGAGAATGCGTCTGAGCTCGCTGCACATCACATCCAGATTTTCCACATGGTCCAGAGCATTTACTGTATAGAGAATATCGATTGTAGCATTAGGAACTGGAATAGATTGCTCTGTGCAGGTTACATAAATCATGTTATGGGAAAGGAATTCATTTGGAAAGCTTTTGATATATCTGTTTGCCAGGACATCAATGCCAATCCGCATAGCAGCTTTTTTTGCCCAGACCAGGCTGCCTCTGGGACCGCAACCAAAATCACCCACGACTTTTCCTTTGAGAAAATCATCATCAGTTTCGTTTGCCACGCCTAACATCAATTTGGCATAGAAGTCATTTTCCAGCCTGTTTCCTTCTTTTTTGTAACACTCTTTCCAGTACCGGAGCTCAAGCGAGTGCTTGGATAGAACAAGGTGATTAAAAGCCTTCTCCATGTTCACGAGAATATCTTTCATGCCGTCTTTGCTCCTATGGTCAAATCTGAGCATCACAATATTTGAGCAGTCCATTTCAGGCAATTATTATTTTTGCCTTTTCCCCCACATAAAAAAAGCCAACAACTTATCGTTATTGGCTTTATCTTTGCAGGAGATATCTTCTATTTAAGTATCGTCATCTTGATTGCGGTCTGATGCTTACCCGACCTGACTTTTACAATATATATTCCCGAGGATATCTTCTGGCTTCTTTCATCTTTACAATCCCAGACCGTGGAATAGAACTCACTTGTAGAACGACCATCCTGGTCGTTTAACTCTGACAATCCCGCTTTTCGTACCAAACTATTAAAGCTATCAGTCAGCTTTATTGTCCTTATCTTTTGACCTTTCAGGTTATATATCTCAATTACAGGTTGTTCCTTTGCCCTTTCAGGTAAGGTAAATTCAATAAAGGTATAAGCACCCTTAGCACTATTCAGATAAACAGGATTGGGATAAGTGCTGAGCATTATCCTATCTGGCAGAGGCGGATTGGTATTATCATCATTTGCCACAGGAGGAGCACCATATTCATAACAGCCCATATCTATTCTATTATCCCAGACTCTATAGTTACCTGCCAAATCTGTATCAGGGAGATTCATTCCCGTTGTATCTGCTGTTCCGGTATTGATACATGGTGAATTAGCGCTTAAGTAATAGTATTCGGGTTGCGTTATTAACAATGAATCATTTGTGTTGCCCTGAAATAAGGGATTGCCATTGAAAATACAATCATTTATCGTAACGAGATTCGGCAGGTCACTAGCTATGGAGTTTGAACGAAACAAGCTGTTGTTTATGTTAACTTCGGCTTGGATGCCTAAGTCAGTTAGGTAGTTATGCAGAAACAACTCAGAGTTAAATTGTGGATTATAGGAAACAAGATTGTTTACCTCAGCATAAGCAAATATTTTGGTCAGAGTACCTAACCCCTGGTTTCCAGCAAAAGTACAATTATTGATGTTAGCAGCTTGAAACCTGCTCTGGATGTAGATAGGGGAAAAAACCCAGCTACTCTGAGTGATGGAGTTATTGGATATCAGAACATTGCTCATATCAAGCGTATTATCTTGTTGTGCTCCGGTCGATAATATATTTTGGTAATAAAAAGCATATGCATCTTGTGCAGAGTTGTTGGTAATCATTGAATTTCTAAGGACAATTCCGCTTTCGTCGAAAAACAGCCCTAGCATATTATAATCGCTATTAGTTATATGATTTTGAATAGATATTACATTGTTTATATACACGTTATAAGAATTCCAGACCGATATTGTTGCCATATCTTCTGCTGCAGTCGTATTACCTGCTTGAACGTGATCAATAACTACATTATAGCAATTTGAAAGTGTAATTCCTGAACAGAGATAACTGTTACAATTGCTAAAAACTAGATCTCTGAGTTCTATATCATGAGAGGACTTTAGAATCAATGGAGCAACTACTGTTGAATAAGTCCAACCATTAATAAAACTGATTCCGCTTATGTTGATATCTGAAATATGATATCCTCCAAAAAAACTACTAATTTGAAGACCATCCAAAATAGTATTCCCTTCTCCAGAGCCGATAATGCTAACAAAAGACTTTATTGCTAACGGAAAAACCTGACCATTTTCAGTATTAGAATAAACACCCGCAGCAAGATGAATTGTCCTGGGGTTATCTTGATTAGAGTTAATTACCTGTAAGGCATGTTTGATAGTTTTATACGGATTGGAAGGTGCTAAGCCATCATTATTATCGTTGCCTGCAGGGCTCACATAAATATCGTTATCCACCAATGTAAAGAAACTCTGATCTATTGAAACATTTGGTGATGGATAATTATCTGTACAGTAAATATAGAAATTGTCAATATTGTTTAGAGCAATGCTTCCTAACGCTAATTGAATATTTACTGATGTTGGACAATAGCCTATATAAAAGTCCATTCCAAAAGGAGCCACATTATCATAGACGCTACTGGGATGATCTGCATCCCAGATTAACTGGACAGCTCCCAACCTAAATCCCCCTCCCCATGAGTTTGCATAATTTGAATGAACAATAACATTACTTAATTCGATTATTGTGTTTGTATCAGAGGTTATCCCACCACCATACTTTGCCGTGCAATTTCTGATTATACAATTACTGATATTGGCATGACAGTTATTCTTGATATTAAATGCGCCACCGCTATTTTGAGCTTCATAGTATTGATTCTGTTCATTGTTAACAAGAGTGAATCCGTTTACTGTAAGAGTTTCGCCCTGAACGAGAGTAATACAAGTGTTTAGATTGCCATCAATAATTGTACTGTCTATATAAGTTTGTTGTGGAGACTGAAAATAAAGGCTTAGAATTGAAACACTATGTCCGTTTAGGTCTATATTTTCTATGTATCTTCCGGGATAAACAAGAACAATATCTCCATTTGAGCAAACATTTACCGCTGCTTGGATACTTGTGTATTGCTGAGTTCCATCCAAAGAAACTGTTCTTGTAACACTGTAAATTACGAATGGGATCAAGAATAAAGCTGTAAGGGTAACAAGTTTCATTTAACCTTCAAATTGGGGAGGGTAACACCCTCCCCATCTTTTGGATTATTTCAGCATTAGCATTTTACTAATACAGTTATAACCATTTGTTCTCATTTTGTAAAAGTAAACACCAGATGAGGTAACTCTGCCTTCATTGTTCCTCCCATCCCATTTAATTTCGTATGAGCCAGCATCAACTTGTTTATCCAAAAGGGTTTTAACAAGTTGCCCCTTGATATTATATATATCAATTCTGGTTTTGCCACTTTTTGCAATATCATACTTAATTATTGTTTCAGGATTAAAAGGATTTGGGTAATTACCTCTTAATGCGCTAATCATTGGGGTTTGGGTATTGTTACTTGGAGAAAATGCTACTCTAAGTAATTCATTACAATCATTAACAGTAGCATTTCTCAATTCGTATCTACCATTGTCATTCATAATATAATAATTATTTACTGATTGCGTTTGATTTCTATAAGGAAACCACATTTGAAACTGCATATGTGCCAGTGCATAATCTTTATCTGCACAAATATATGCATTTAGTTGAACCTGACCATCCTTTATAACTGCAGCTCCTTTGCACTCATTATCAACAAAGATAGCTATCTCAACTGGCTTTAGTCCTTCTTCATATTGGCTCAAATCAAAATCAATAAATATTGGTAAATACTCAGGATCTTCTCGATATCCAAAATGTGTAGCCATGTCTCTTGAATGTGAGGGTCGAAAGAAAGGGTCTGGATTCTCCCCACCCCATTTAAATTCTACGTCATTTCTTCCAATATATTTTATTACAATCATATCTCCTGGATTAATAGTTGGTTCTTCATTTGAAGAGACACGCCCAAGCCAGTTATTAGTAAAATCCAACCATGGTTCATCAGGATGGGTTTGATCACCATCATATACAGGTATTCTCATATATGACCAATCTTTCGCATAAATTGCAACTACGTTGCTCAGTATCGGTCCTAACGCATCAAACGGATTCATACTCTCAGGTAAGTAATACCCTAAGTATATTTCTCTCTGCCATGAGCCTGAATAGATATTACTTGTACAATTTACATCAGAAGGTTCATTCCATCTGGGAACTCCTTTTATAAACATCGCATTAGTATTTCTACCGAGTTCATGGGCATACATTCCATCGTTATAAATATCTCCTGGTCTATATCCCTGATATTCCATAACCTTGGAAAATGCTGGAGATGGGTTTAGTAATTGGATTTTATAACCATATTGACTGCATATATATGTATGATCTGCTAGTTCAGGTGTTAGTTGATTTGGAGTTATGATAATATTGTCGTTATTAGTTTTGCAATCAATTCTTTGAACTATTGGTTCTCCTTGGAAGTTTAATAGCAAATTATCTCTAAATTCGTCAAAAATGTATCTGTAAGAACTGCTATGCTCAGGATTAGAAGGATCGGGATTAATAACACCTGGGAAACTTATCCACGCTACCTGACCACCCTTTAATACATGAGCACCGTGAACATGACCATCAATTAACGGAATTGCTCCCATATCCATCTGTGAACCATCAGAATCCTGGTCGTCTTCGTCTTCATACCACATTACACCATCTCCATCTAAATCAGGATTACCTGTATCAACACAGGGATTACGTAATACCCCGTCAAACCTCAATGAATAATCATTCTCCTCCGGATTTACAAACTGAGGGTCATCCATAATATTGCCATTCCCGGGTATGGAGCCATCAATATCACAATAAAAGAACTGATTACCTGTGTTGTTACCATTATTTATTTCAAATATGTCGTTATTTCTTATTATAGAATTATTTACGTTATTACATGTGCCCCCAAGAGCAATGTAATTATCTATAATAGTGCAGTTATTGATATATAGATTTTCAACTTGAAATGCTCCTCCATTACCAGCATTTTGGAGGTATCCATTTCTATAAAACAGGCAGTTACTAATCGTATTAAATTCAGGTGCATTCTTTCCATTTTCACTGTTTTCTTTTATGCCCCAAGACCTGTTTTCATAAAATCGGCAATTAGAAACAGATGAGTATGGCATATAACACATATGAATACCTTCATCTAAGTTTTTGAAAGTACAATTATCAATTGAACCACCGTTACCGAGTAGTAATCCAAATAGCTCTGGGTTTTGCATTGGGTCAAAGTCTATACCATCAAAGGTTATATTTCTTAAATTTAATCTTCCTGGGAAGTAGCTATTAATCATAAAATACATATTGTCATTGGAGTAAGTAATAAATGTGCTGTTTGGTGATTCTCCCACAATATCCAAGACTTTATTAGTATAAATCAAACCATCATGATAATATCCAGGACCCACTAATAGAATATCATCGTCACGAACTTCATCAGAATCAACGGCTTCTTTTATTGTTCTGAAATCACCTGTGCCATCTAATTTAATATGAAACTCCCTTCCCCTTGTGCAAGAAAAGGGAATATTATGATTAACAGCTAAATTCTCAAGGCTGTTTTCATATTCATGGTTTTGGGTGTTCTTGCAAAGTTTGTTCAAGTATTTTAGTATCACAGGATGAGTTAATATCAAATTATCTGGCAAAAGTAATCCATTATTCAGCATTGTAGAATATGGCAATGATATCTGGTCTTGAAAAGTTGGAGAATCTTCATTAGAGGAATCATATATATCCCATAGCAATTGAGTCACATCCATTTCTCTTTCAATACAAATAGCATCGGGTGGATTGTATGTACCGTAATTCTGTAAATCTCCATTAATTATAACAGCTCCTGTAGATAAATCCGTTGTTACAACTGTTGACAAATTCGAGTTTAAACAATAGGTTTTATTGGAAAAACTTATTAATCCACCAGACATATTCAAATTCATACTTGTAGTATTACTTTGCCTTGCTATTACACCTGTAAAATCTGCAAATGATTCAGAAAAGAGCATGTCAAAATCATCTGAGTATCCACTCCATATGTGAAATCCATCTTCTTGCAGCATTCCCTTACAATGTAGGAACCAGTGAGATAATTCATGATATAGAACCGATATATTTCTTATAGACGGATAAACTGTCCAAGTATAGTTTCCGTTCTCTGCTGGATGTTGGTATCCATTCAGAATAACCCTATCAGTATCCATAACAGACCAGGGAGAATATTGATCTTCTAAGAAACAATTATCCCATTGTTGCGTATTGTTTTGACCAATATATACACTGATTGGATGGAAATTACATCCAGATAATATGGAGGTAGTTTTATATATCAATGTTTGTTGCAACATATCTTCACCGGTACAGAATAACATGCTTCCAACTGAGAAAGTAGATGTAGTTTCATCAATATTTACATAATTATCACTTTCATATTCAACGCTGATATTTAGTTGATTTAGATGCGTACCCCAGAATGCTATTGCAACTTCCGGATGAAAAAACTCAAATCCATTCCAAAAACAATCAAATCTTGGGGTATTAGGATCATCCAGAGTATAGTAATGACTAACTGCATATACTTCACCTAACTCAGTGCGCACGCTTAAAGAAAAGTATGGATATGAAATAGCAGGGAAACTGTAATATCCGTTAATTAAATCCAATTCTTGCATAAATGTGGCGTTATGTGGCTCTGATTCATTTACTAGCCTATATAGTAGCACCTTTCCAATTACAGGTTTATCGATAAAAACGTTATGGTTAGTTGACTGTGTGGCAACTAAGTCTAAACTCTTGTACGTGATTCTTCCATTTATCGGAAAAGAATCTATGATATGTATTGTTTTAGTACAGTGATAACTCGTGACATAATAGTCAATAACTGCATCACAAATAATTGGTCCTGCTTCAAAAGTTATCTCTCCATTCACAGATGTATCAATATTGCATCCATGATTGAAAATTTCAAAACCCATAGAATTATAACAATGAAGACTGAAAGCATTTGCATCTGTGTAATTGTCATATGTATATTGAGTATCTTTCAAAATATGACTCTCATCTGCAGTCCATTCTATTGGATCAGTTTTAGCATTTCTCTGAGAAAAATTAGGTATTTTATACTTTGGATTTTCTATTTGTTTTATAATATTTGTACTATTGAGATAATCGATTTTATCCTTAATTTTCCTATCTAATTTCTTACCTTGATAATCTGTTTCTTCATAACTCTTAGATTTAATTTTAATGGTAAATGCATTATCAAAATAGAAATTGTGCTTCGACTGATAAACACCGGATTTTTTTTTGCTGATTCGGAATAAAGTAAAATTGTAATTGAACCACATCGAACCATTATTTACCATAAAAATAGAACCTGTAAGTTTGTCTTTACTGGAATTCAGTTTCGAAACTTCTTTTAAATCTGATTTTAGTATTGTCCAACCACTCCCTGTTTTTGTTGCAATATCATCATCATTAATTACCATATATTCCTGATTTTGATTATATATCGGATCAGATTTGTTTAAATATATTTCATAACATAAAGAAACTTTATCACCTGTATGATAGTAGATTTTGTCTGGAGCGATTTTGATTTTTACTTTTATCGGAATCAAATCAGGGTCATTTTTTACTACAATTGAACGAGATAGAGGCTGTTCAATTTTTTTATTGCCTGCTGATAAAGAAGTTAATAAACTTGAACTAATTACAGAAATGAGTAATATAAGTAGTGACTTCATGAGTGTAGTGTAGTTTGTCATTTTTCCTCCATTTTGTATTCGTTATATACATGTGTTTTTACTATTTTCATGAGTTGTTTTCAAATTATCTACTAAAAATCAACCATAAATAAAATACTGTACGAAAAGCAAATACACATGATAAAAATACATTATATTGACGTCTAAAGCACACGGATTGTCTTTTTAAACATTAAACATCGCTCCTCCTTTTTTAATTAGTCCATTGTAGATTTGCTTCTTACTAGGAAACATAACAAATACAAATCAATATTCTGAATCCTGAAAGATTGTAAACATCAGGGTTCATTTTCCGTCAACTAATTTTTCTTATACTTAAAATATCCCTCTTTTACTTCACTATCGGCACTCGATTGATTAACCGACACACAAGGGAGGATTAGCGGACAATCAGCGGACTAAAGTCCCTTGATCGTCCGAAGATAGTTGCCTTCGTCTTGCCTGATAAATAGAGTGCCACTTTAGTGGCAAATTACGAATTATGAATTAAAAGTGAAACGGCACATGTTACAAATTACGAATTAAGAATTACTGATTACAAAATAAAAGAGGATGAGCTGGTTAGCACCGCTTTAGCTGTGCAAAAGAATTTGTTTCATTGATTTGCGAGATAAGCGGTATTTTGATAGTTTCTGACAGGCTGAAGCATGTCCAACCAGCCGGCTAAAGCAGGCGTTCCGGGCGTAAACCGAAGCAGGCGTTCCGGGCGTAGCTGTCGTTTAGCAGAATCGGCGTTCTGCTCTACGGTTTGGGTTCTACTCTACAGTTTAGTGCTCATTTCAGGCAATTACTATTTTTGCCTTTTCCTCTGCATAAAACAAAGGCTCTCTGATTTAGAGAGCCTTTTCCATTATGTCATTCCTGCGCAGGCAGGAATCCAATTCTATTAATTAGTACATTCCGCCCATACCCGGATTGGGCATCGGCATTGGAGCTTCTTTTTCCTTGATATCTGTGACGATACATTCGGTGGTGAGAAGCAAGCCTGCAATGGAAGAAGCATTTTGCACAGCGCTGCGGACAACCTTGGCAGGGTCAATGACGCCGGCTTTAAACATATCTTCAAATTCGCCGGTAATGGCATTGAATCCCATGTGAATATCTTTAAAGGTTTTGAGTTTTTCGACGATTACAGCGCCTTCCTGACCTGCATTGGCAGCAATCTGATAAGAAGGTTTTTCCAAAGCTTTAATCAAAATCTCATAGGCAACCTTTTCTTCAAAGGACAGGTTCTTGGCAGATTTGAGGGCTTTGGCGGCATGAATCAAGGTCACTCCGCCACCGGGCACGATACCTTCTTCAACGGCGGCGCGGGTGGCATGCAAAGCGTCGTCAACCCGGGCTTTCTTTTCTTTCATTTCAGTTTCTGTGGCAGCGCCGATTCTAATGACAGCAACTCCGCTGCTCAGTTTGGCAAGGCGTTCCTGCAGTTTTTCTTTGTCATAATCAGATGTGGTTTCTTTCATCTGAGCTTGAATTTGTTTAATTCTACCCTGGATGTCTTTGTCATTGCCGGCACCTTCACGGATGGTGGTATTTTCTTTTTCCACCAGGACTTTCTTGGCGCGTCCGAGGTCTGTCATAGTGCAGGAATCAAGCTTGCGTCCCATATCTTCTGAAATCAGAGTGGCATTGGTGAGCACGGCAATGTCTTCCAACATGGCTTTTCTGCGGTCACCAAAACCGGGGGCTTTAACAGCGCAAACATTCAAAATACCGCGCAGCTTGTTCACTACTAAAGTGGCAAGAGCTTCGCCTTCAATGTCTTCAGAGATAATCAGGAAGGGTTTGCCGGTTTGGGCAATTTCCTGTAAAATCGGAAGCAGGTCTTTCATAACGCTGATTTTCTTGTCATAAATCAGGATGAAGGGGTCTTCCAATTCGGCAATCATCTTTTCACCATTGGTTACGAAATAGGGTGAAAGGTAACCGCGGTCAAACTGCATGCCTTCAACTTTTTCCAAATTTGTGTCGATGGATTTGGCTTCTTCAATATTGATGATGCCTTCATTGCCGACAGATTTCATCGCTTCAGCAATCAGTTTGCCGATTTCGGGGTCGTTATTGGCGGAAATAGTAGCAATTTGAGCAATCTCATCGCTATTCTTGATGGTTTTGCTGAATTTCTTAATCTCATCCACGATGATTTTGGTGCCCTTTTCCAGACCACGTTTCAAAAACATGGGATTGACACCGGCTGTGACATGTTTAAAGCCTTCTTCGATAATGGCTTGTGCTAATATGGTTGCAGTGGTGGTTCCGTCTCCGGCGATGTCATGAGTTTTTTCAGCCACTTCTTTACAAAGCTGAGCGCCCATATTTTCGTACGGGTCTTCCAGCTCAATTTCTTTGGCAATGGTCACGCCGTCATTAGTGATGACTGGTGAACCGAATTTCTTATCCAGAACAACATTTCTTCCTCTGGCTCCGATTGTTACCTTTACGGCATCAGCCAGTTTGTCCACGCCTTTTTTTAGTGAAGTGCGCGCTTCATGTGAGAATTGCATTTGTTTAGCCATAGTAGTAATCCTCCCTATGCTATTAGTTTTATTTGCTTCTTTTTATTTTTAGCAGTCACGTCTATTGAGTGCTAATGTTGCCAATGCCTTTTTTCTGTCAAGCACAAAATTGCACAGAATCGATTTATCCAATCCGAACAGATTATAGGCTGATGTATTTAACGCAGTCTTCCGCGCCTTTTTCCAGCAGCAGTTCAAAATTGCGGAACATCTTGGGAACCATGATACCTGGCAAAATTATAGCTCCATTCACAGCAGCAGCTTTGCTCATTTGCTTAACCGTGGCTTTGCCACCCAAGCCTGTCAACGGAAATCCCATGGTAACAAAGGCGAGAAATTTCTTGCCCTTCAGGTTTTCCAGTTTGGTTATGGCTTTGTAGATAACGGTTGAAGGTCCGAATCCCCAGACCGGACCACCTGCTAATATTACATCAAATCCGGATACATCGGGCAGATTGGTGATTTCAAAATTCATCGGCTGCCGGATAGAACCCTCTTTGACAGGCACATCTGTCTGCAATTGAGTGAGAGCAACTTCGTGTCCGGCTTTGGTCAATTTGCTTTCCATCAGCTTTGCCAGGCGCAGGGTTTGACCCGTTTGGGAATGAAATATGATGGCTATTTTCATCTTTGTCTCCTATTAAAAATTGGAATTGAGACCATGAAATGACTCTCAATTATGTCATTTAGGATTAGTTGGATTGTATCAAGATGTATTCTTGATTTCCCAATAACCGTCTCTGTCACTACCTCTTCGAACAATAATTCCATTTTGCTTTAATTTTGTTAGGTGGTATTTTACCCCATCTGCGGTAATATTGCTCAGGGCTTCAGCTATCTCAATTCGTGTGGCAGAAGGATGCTTTTTTAGATATTCCAAGACGTCTGAGGTAGTTTTCTGGGTAGTTTTCTGGGTAGTTTTCTGGGTAGTTTTCTGGGTAGTTCTTTCGAGTGTAATATTGAAGAACTTGCCAAAACTGAACACGGGTTCAGGCAGACCATTGCGTTTCATTTCCTGACGCATACGATTTATTCCTGTGCCGAGTTTTTCAATGTATCTGGCTCTTAGAAGTAAATCTGCAATAATGGGATTTCTTTGCAGACTCCGCGTGCCAAATTCTTTTTCGGAGAGCCCTTTTGGAAGGATACCTGGGTTTGATATCTCTATTCTGTCATCAAATATTTCTATTGTTACATTGGCACCCTTTTCAAAATAATCACGATGACAGATTGCGTTAACAACTGCTTCACGTAGGACAACTTCGGGAATTTCCGGTATCTCTTTTCTGATGCTCCCTTTGATTTGGTATGCAAGCTTCAGATGCTGTTTCAAAAAGAGCAAAGCACCATCAATCAATTTGATAATATTACCTGTGATATCTTTTCTATCCAGGATATTTAATTTAATGTTACCTTTGTATAAAACGCAAGTTACATTGGTGTATGGGTATAAAGCTTGAGGGTCTTTCCCAAATGCTAAAATTCCTGCATTATTCAAGTATGGCAGATTCTTAATCATTACAGAGCAACGTAGATTGTTTATTATATGTAGACTATCATCCAATTTGCTAATACCTGAAATTCTTACATAATGAGACAAGGCATTTTCATCAAGATGTTCTATTAAAAGTGCATTACTATGAGTTTTTTCATCAAATAGAATCTTCCCTTCCGATTGAAAGAAAGAAATAATCTCGTCCCTGCGAAGTTTTTGATTATTTGGTCCCTCTCTTAAAAAGAACCCTGCAGGACATTGATAAGGTTTATCCGTTCCTTCCGGAATATTCAAGATAACAACTTCTCCAAATACTTCCAGGTCAATGGAAAGCTTTGGCTCTATTTTGCTCAGAGTATCAATTATTTGAGAACGTATAGCATTGCTTGTGTTGGTTCCAATAATCTGGTTATAATCGTCTATACCGATGATTATTTTCCCACCCATCGCATTAGCAAAACCAGTCACTTCCTGGATTAAAGACTGGTTTACCGAGCTTTTAAACTCAATAAACAGGTTTTCTCCGTCTTGGATTAATGCTTCTAATTCTGCTTTAGTCATAGCTATCCTCTGAACTCCAGATTATGATTAAGCCAAAGATATTTTCTCCGTAAATATAAACTGACACCCAAAGGTGCAAGTTATGACACAATGGGAAAGTGGAGATAAGGCTTTGATTGGTGGCGAGATGCATAGGACTGGCTTTGGAAATGTCCATGTGCCTTTTTGGACTTGTTTGGACTGTTTTATGACATGTTTGCTGCAAATTTGGACTGCATTTGGACAAGGTTTGGAAAGAGCAGTTGGGATTTGAAAAATCGGAGATCAGTAAAAGCGCAACTGGAGTGCAATTGTGCCAATCAGGAAAGCTCCGTAATTCCAATCCGAGTCTAAAACCAGAACCGAAAAGTCCATATTAAATGGTTGGAGGATAATCTGTTGCCTGTTGTGGTCGATTTGTACCTTCTTGAGAGTCAGCCCGTCATCTGTCCTCACAACTGCAATTTTATCCTCGGCATCTGACCAGTTCTTATTGGTCTTGATGACCACAATATCCCCATGCTGAATTACAGGCTGCATACTCCTGCCATTTACTTGAAAGACAGTGTATTGAGTAGGGTTGCCGGGCAGAAATGAGAGCGGAAGCTGAATCTGACCCATCTGACTCCACTCATCTCTGATCTCCAAAGGTGAGCCGGCAGCTATCTCTCCCACTATGGGAAGAGTGATTGATTGGGATGGATCGAGGTCTTGTGCGGATATGGGATGAAGTATTGGATTGTTGGTTTTAGGGCTGGTAGATTGCTTTTGATTAGGTTGTGTTTGATTGGACTGGATAAGCTCCTGAAACTCATCTCTGGCATACATAGAGCCTTTACCAGTAAAGAGCCAGTGGATGTTGATATTGTCCTTGGTGAGAGCTTCTAAGAACTCAGGTTCAGGATATCTCTCGTTCTGTTTATATCTACTCAGAGATGCTCTGGATATGTTATACTTCTCAGCAAACTGATAATCCTTGAGCTTCAGTGCTTTTATCACCAGTGTAAGGCGTTGTCCAATTGTAGGTTTATACATCACAATCTCCATACAGCAACTTTGCTATTGACCATTTCCTTATGGCTGCAATATTAGTTTCAGAGGTCAGTCTGCCGGATAGCAGATTGAAGTCAATAACAAAGTATATACTGTGACCGATGTGGATGATAACTATCTGCCAGGCAAGGGATAAGATAGATTGTGAAATGAGCAGAAAGGACTTCCCAACATCTTGTAAGTGTGGTTGTTAGCACCCTATAACTATATAAAGAGAGGTGTAGTATGACTACCATGAAAACAAGACGCAGCACGCAGCAAAAAAGAGCCAAGTGTGCGGATGTCCAAGCGGGTACCCCTGTCCAAGTGGGGGGTAATTCTGAGCTTAAGTCATTGATAACTATGGTGAGAGGGCAAAATGTCCAAGCGCTTACCCTTGATTTACAGCAAGCCAGGCAGAAATGTCCAAGCGGGTCACAGTTTTTGAAGGATTTGGACATGGACATCAGGGTCGATTTTATCTGGCTACCCATAGACCGGGTGGCAATGTTGCTGGCTAAGAACCTGAAGACAATCAGGAGAATGGTAACATCCCGGAAGCTGATAGCACTCAAACATCAGATTCCGACTAAGAATGGTGCTACTATTAAGACCTTTATCCTGGCGACTGAGGAGATCATTCAAGCTGAGTATGATAGGTATCGGGATAAGTTGCGTAGACCAGACCTCTACTTTGAGGAGGAGATCAAGCTCGGTGAGTTATCTTTCCCCAGTGTCTTTCTGGTCTATTATGATGATGACTCGGATAATGAGGATAGTCGCAACATTGGTGGAAATCGAATAGATATCGGAATCGATGTTGATGATGATGCAGAATATGATCCTCATGCCAATACTGATGCCGATCGTACAGTCGATGGCAATGGCAAGGATGATATCCATAATAGCAGCAAGACTAATAATGCCAGAAAGAGTACCAGTGGTAAAACTACTGTAACCAGTAAAACCAATCAGAAGCAACCGACCAAGAAAACTGATAGCAAAACCACCAATAAATCCAAAGCCTCGAAACGCTCAGCCGGAGGTCGCCATGTATCCACTCGATAATCGACCGACTCCAGAGTTCTATGAGGAGTATAAGCGTAAACTGGCTGAGTTACAGGAACTGGTAGAGAATCAGGGACTGAGCCTGGAGATCAAACCCGGTGGCAGATGCTTTGTAGTAGATAGAACCAGAAAGGATGCTCCCGAACCCGATAAAAGCCACCTGATAGCATATAGCGACCAGTTCAATTCCAATGCTACGATTACTGATGAGGTTGAAGCTGATAAAGAAGACTACTATACCTACGATGACTACCAATTCTTTGAAAAGATGGTGCAGAA
>Ga0247841_10002463_pt1 | contig 36946 bp, 40 predicted proteins | sample LaCruzMarch2015__2_FD_192410 | JGI IMG/M metagenome (GOLD analysis project Ga0247841, IMG submission 192410) | Freshwater microbial communities from meromictic Lake La Cruz, Castile-La Mancha, Spain - LaCruzMarch2015_18m | ecosystem: Environmental > Aquatic > Freshwater > Lake | place: Spain... | reverse complement strand
TGGTTGATCAAATAAAAAGCTCATGGTTAATATATTAACCATGTTAGTATATTTGTCAATAGTTGTAGGAGAAATATTTTATGGGGTATTTATGGTTATTAAATTAGGGATTTAGGGATCAAATGATAACAGTATCAAATTTATTTTTATAATGTCAAAATCAATTATAATCAGTTTTTCTGATTTAATTCCAATGGGCAATTACCGGAAAAAGAAAAAATGGGTTAAGAATTCTGATTCTTTCTATGTTGGCTTTTCTACAAAGAGATGAGTTTTAAGGTTTCTTCAAATGATTCTCATTATTAATCATTAACAACTGATTTCCAAGAAACAGATATAATCATTTCTGTAATTTGGAAGGACACAATAATTGAATAAGCAAAAAATAAATCAAATAGCGTAATGAGCCTATTGAACCATATATGAACAAAATAGATTACTACATTCCTTCTTCCTTCCCCTTCAGATGAAGTTGCATGTTTTTCACGATGACATCCGTGTATTGATAAATATCGTTCAAGCTGTTAATTTTGATCTTCTGTTCTTTTCGGTTCTCATCAAGATACCCGAGATACTTTGTTTCCTTATTAAGCCATAATCGGCAGATTAGTTTTCGGTTATTGTCATCCAATAAAATGTTGAAATAGCTGACTGTATCACGAAAGAAAACCCGATTGATATCAATATATGGGCGTAAGATTGCTTTCACAATATAATAAGCTTCCATCTCTTCAACCGTGGTTTCAATTTTGTCTTTGTTATCTTCGGTTTCTTGTTGGGTGATATCTGTTGGTAGAGTTGTATTTGGATCTTTTTCCTCTGGTTCTTTGTGGGTTAGAACAGATTTGATTCGGTCATGTATTAGATCATTGAGGTAATTGTTTACTGTATTTTTCACAATACCCTTGAATTGTTCCAAAATTTTTGCTGTTACTATCTTCCCTGTATAGACTTGAGTTGCAAAGAATTTGACAAAAATATCAGATGGATTGGCAAAATTGTCAGCTAAGATATTTCTGATCTCCGTTGAATATTTAAGTTCATTAGCGCAATAAAGAATAGATTCCAGTTCAAAATTTTCTTTCTTAAATTTCTTGAGTTCGTTTAGAGTTCTGTCTTTCATATCGGTTATATCAAATTCAAGGAATGCTTTTTTGTCTAATTTATTCGCATCTTCGAGATCAGTAAAGAATTGATAATTGATTCCGTTGGTAACAATAGCAAATCGGGATTCAGTGACATGAAAATAGCGAACAACCTGAGAGTTATGAGCGTTTAAATCTTCTCTCCAAAATTTACATTCGATCAAGATGATTGGCTTACCTTCTTTCAGGATAACAAAGTCTACTTTTTCACCTTTTTTGGTTCCGATATCCGATATAAATTCTGGGATTACTTCGGTGGGATTAAAAATATCATACCCAAGAATCTGTATGAAGGGCAATACAAATGCATTTTTGGTTGCTTCCTCGGTATTAATCTGATCTTTCATCTTGATCACTTTGTCGCCTAAAGCTTTAATCTGATCGATAAAATCCATTTCATAGCCCCCTTGATTAATTAATTTAACTAACATTATATTACTAAACCTAAAAAATGAAGAGATTATAATTCCCAAATAAAATGGAAAAATGTTGTATAATTATTTCATGTTTACACAAGTGAGAATTAAGAATTTTAGAGGCATAGAAGATTTATTTCTTGACAATTTAAAACAGATAAATATTTTTGTTGGAGATAATGGGATCGGGAAAAGCACTATCTTAGATGCTATCTACTTATCCATCAATCCAAATAATCCAGAGTTATTGAATAGAACCAATACTTTTCGTGGCTTCAAGGATCAAATAATCCAAAATTTAGATGAAAATAGAGTTATCTTAGTTCCTAAAGATGAAGATTACTGGAGGACATTTTTTTATCAGTTTGATTTTTCAAATTTGATAGAAATTGATCTTTCCGGATCATGTCAAAGAAATATTGTTATATCACCTCATAAAAATTCAGACTCAGCAATACCAACAAAAGGAATCAATAACGTCAATAACGATACATCAAGAGAATCAAATTTAGTTTCAGGTGTCGATATTCATTTTCAGAGCGATAATAAAAATTATGAATCAAGTTATTTTCAAAAAGATGCCTTGCTTGTAAAAACAGATAGCAATTACATCGAAACCTTATCTGGGAACTATTTTAATAACGTAACCATGGATAATATTGAAAATATTTATTCAGGATATGAAGATATTATTAAAAAGAAAAATAAAAAGATTTTACTCAAATTACTTAAAACTGTTGAACCTTATATTCAAGATATTGAAAGAGGAAAAACATCTTTTATTATAAACGATGAAAGGTTTACTAAAGCAGTTGATGTAAAAACATACGGTGAAGGTTTTTATAAAAGTTTGTACTTTTTTGTTAGTGTATTATCAAACATGCCAAATGGTATCTGTCTTTTTGATGAAATCGAGAACGGTTTCTTTTATTTAAAACAATGTATAATTTGGAAGGGGATCATGGGATTATTAAAAGAGATCCCGAGTGAACAAATTTTTGTTACCACTCATTCATTAGAGATGATAAAGCATCTTTACGAAACAGCATCAACAATGAAATTTTTAAATAAAATAAGTCTATATAGGATAGAAAAAACAAAGAAAGATATCCTGCAAGCAATACATTACAACCTAGCTGAATTTGACTATGCAATAAAAGAGAATTTAGAAGTACGCTAAAACGTACATACCATAATGAAATCAAACACCTTAATTATTTGCGAAAGTACCGATAATGGAACAGATAAAAAACTAATTGAAGTTTTTTTAAAAAAATTAACGATTGCACCCGACAGATACATTATAAATCCAAAAGGATCCGTTGTTGAGGTGATTAAATTTTTAAAGAATTTGCATCAATTACGAGAGATAACAACTGGTCAATGCGAGCAAGTTCTGGTTGTTGTTGATGCCGATGAAGATCCTAATAACCGGTTTCGTGAAATTTGCGAAGCTTTTAATCGAGTTAAATTTGAGTTACCCGAATCAATTGGTTGCGAAATAACAAGATCAACCGGTAAGGTCAAGGTTGGAATTTACTTATTTCCAGATAATCAAGATCCTGGAAGTTTAGAGACCTTGTGTCTATCTGGCTTGATTGGAACTGAATGCGATCAAAAAATTCAGTGCATTAATGAATATTTGGGTTGTCTCAGAACAAAATCAATAGATCAAAATATGACAATTAACAATCAATCAAAATCAAAATTTAGGATTTTTCATGCAACACCTGATCCGGATAGTTACGTAAGTACCATTACAGAATGTATCGATCCTAATTCAGCTGCTTTTGCAAAACTCAAATCTTTCTTTTCTCAATGTTTTAAGAGTCAATGAACTATTAATTCCAATAAGGATTCCAGTAAACCAGATGTTCTTTCTTTTTAGTCACTATTTCAAAATCTACAACTATTATTACCATCAGTAAAGAATTTTAAGACTACTTAACAAATATGTAACACCTTGCATTCAAGACATACTCAAAAAACGTTCAATATCATTGAAATATAAATAGGCAAACAAGATCTATAAACAAATAAAATCGAATAATGCATAGGCAAAATACAAAAATAGTAATCATAGCTAACTTCAAATTGCTATTTGACAAAGTAGATTTTGCCTATACAATCATAGGCAAATGAAAGAAAAAAAAATCGACAAGAAACAAGATCAAAAAGAAGGAGTGAAGATGTACGCTCCTTTTACGCGAACCAAAATAATCAATGGTCATGCCTACCTTTATGAAATAACACCTTACTGGGATTTTGAAACCGGACGTCTTCGGCAAAAATCAAAATACTTAAGTAAAGTCGTAGAAACTACCTCTTCATCTCGCAAAACAAAACCTTCTACCCCTAAACGCTATGTGGATTTTGGAGATGCATATTTGATCCAGAAGTTGATCGAAGAACTAACCCTTGATAACTTGCTCAAACAATGTTTTACAGAAGAAGTAACTAACATGATCTTGTTGGCTTCTAGTTATAACCTTCTGACAGATACACCTTTTTCGATGATGGAAAGCTGGACTTCCTCTACAGATCTCGGCAGCACCTATCCAGCTCCATCCTTATCCACACAAGCTATAGCAAACTATTTAGAGAAACTAGGACAGGATAAAGAAGGTAATATTTCCAATTTTCTTTCACTTTGGTCACAGCAATTTCCAATAAAAAACGATAATTGGCTGTTCAACCTAACTACTTCCGCTCAACAGAAAAGAGCAATGAACGGACTCTCCTATGAACAGGCACAGCTGGTGGATGATTTGCCTCTTTTGAATATGGGTTTGTTGATGAATCAAAATAAAAAATTGCCTATATATTATCAGCTATATCCAATAACCAGTAAGAACATTTCAATACTTGAGCAAATAAACAAAGATGCAAGACTTCTCTCGATACCTACACCGAAGTTTATCCTAGATCAAGAATTCTACAATTTGACAAACCTTGCAGCTCTATTTAATTCTTCTTTCGAATATATCCTATCCATTCCTGTAATTAATGATCCAATATCCCATGAGATCATTATGAATCATCATCAAAGTCTTGCTTCAGCTTCCAATCTCCAAATAATCGGATTACACATGTGCGAATGTTTACAAGGCGACATGACAATTCCAGAAACTTTTCCTAATTCAAAAAGAAAGTATATAAAGTACACCCTTATTCGAGATTATCACCAACAACAAAGAAATCATGAGAATTTCTTAAGGGAGTTATTGAATGTAGAAGAAACATTACTAGCAACTTTGCAATCCCTTCAATGGGCTTCAAATCCTACAAAAACTGTCCTACAAAAACAAAAGAAACAATGGATGTCCCTTACAAAAGTGTGGGGCAGTTTCCTGAATCCAGTTTGGAATGCTAATATAAATGCATATTATCTAGAACGTGATGATTTTACGATCAGTCTGGCGAAAGCAGAAGCTGGGATTATGATATGGCATCATACTCATTCTATCCTGCCTAAAGAAATATTGTCAATCTACGAGGAGCGGGAAAGTTTAGAAATCTTATTTTATTCCAGCAAAAATAAATTGACTGGTCTACCTCTTGAGGATCATGAAAACAACGTCCTACAAGGTTTATATTTTATACTTTTTATCACTATGATATTACAGTATCTTCTTCAGGAGAAAATAAGACAAAGCAAGCTAGCAGAAAGATATAGTCTGGTCCTAGTATTCCTAGAACTCCGCAAGATCAAGAAAACAGTTGATTCCGCCAAATCGAATGAACTGAGTGAAATCACAAATACACAGAAAGAAATATTCGAACAACTTAAAATAGATCTGCCAAAAAGTTGTTAGGATAAAGCATATCAATCATTTCGATGACCATGTAGGGGAAAGGGGTGATTTTCAACTCGAAAAGAATTTTACCCGCATTAGCAATGAAATGCTCGAAGCATTATACCGCTGCAAAGACCTAAAACTTCATGAATACAAACTACTGCTTTGTATCATTCGACACACGAATGGGTACAACTGTAATAAAAATGATCTTAAAAATAGTTTTTTAGTCAAAGAGACAGGGATCAGCAAAAGTCATATCTGCGATACTATCCAATCTTTACTAAAAAGAGACATTATTTTCAAAAAAGAGGATTCATACGGGATCAACAAGGAAAACTCGTTCTGGAAAAGTAACAGTTCCGTCCATATGGAACAAAAGTTCCCTCAAGATGGAACAAGAGTTCCGTCCACGCGGAACTACGACCATCCCCAAACCTCCACCATAGCAAGCGATTCGGCACCCTTAAATACAACAGTAAAGAAAACAGTAAATACAACGCTCTATAAACAGGAGAAATATTTTAAAAATCATCGAGAACAGATACAGTCGAACGGGGAATGGGATACATACATAAAATTACAAGGAGATTACAATGAATAAAAATTTCGAACCAAGTCCAGAATTCTCAAGAGATCTATTAATGCAGCATGCTACCCAAAATTTTATCGATCCCTATGAATCAGCGACAGACCCTACGAATAAAAGGTGGCAAGAGGCCATGATGCTAAGAAGTGCAGAGAGAAACTATCGCGAAAAAATCTACATTGAAAAGAATGGTCCCTTCAAGGAAGAATTTGCCAGGAAAGCATGCCATCATGAATGTGAAGGGAAAATCAAGGTTTATGATGATTTTGGTTATTTCTGGTACACCTGCCAGTGCATTGAGTTAGGATTCTGTCTCCTTAGCAAAGAAAATCGTGCCAAATATGATCGCGAGAAATGGATGAAGACAGCGTTTATCCCAGGTATGACCCCGTGCCGGTTGGATGATGTTACCATTCAACAATGCCATCCATCGATACAAAACCGTTTAAACAAATATCTAAACAGTGAAATGGAAACCAAAGGATTAACCTTATATGGCGGGGTAGGAGTTGGTAAAACTTCAGCTTTCTATCTATGCTTAGAGCGATTGTATCAGAATTCAAAAAAAGCACTTTTGGTAACGTCGGGACAGTTTTGCACAGTATTCTTCAATCGGGACTTGAAAGTGATAAAATTGTTCAATGAAGTTGATTATCTATTAATTGACGATCTTGGCAGGGAACATCCTGTAGAATTTACAATGGCTATGTTTGAAGAGGTAATTTGCGAACGGTATGCTGTTGGTAAGCCTACCTCGTTTAATATGAATCTGACCAAGGAGCAGCTGAATGATCGGTTCCCCCGCATTTTTGACCGACAGAATCAGACCAATCTAACGTTGATGATCCCTGGACCGAGTATGAGGGTAGCTAACTAAGGATTTAGCCTATTAATATTCAAGAGTCGTAACATTCTCTGATAGTTCATACCACCCTTTGCACCCGAAAATGTAACAAATCCAGCCAAAGCGTACAAAAGCTTGATTATTTCGAAGTGTAACCCCATCACAAACAATCAGCCTTTCCTGAATATCTTTATAATGGATAGTAAAAGCAACAATCCGTTTGGCATTGTCTGTTTCAAAATCAATCGTACCGCCAAAAGATTCAACGGTTAGTCGTAGTGGAATCCATGGTTGATCTTTATAGACGAAAGGTACCTCTTTTAAAAGCACTTCTTTCCCATCTACCAGAGCGACTAAGCTTTTTGCAGTGTATTGAAGTTTTACAGTTTTTTCGACTAAATCAAGGCGAACCGGGATAATGTGGTTACCCCGATCCGTTTCTACGACAATCTCCTCCTTATAAAGACCCAGGCTTAATTTGGAAGCATCCACCGAAAAATCAAATTCTTTTTCATCTGATTCATCCAAGGTTTGCTTTACAATAAGCCACGGGATATTGGATCGTATCGATACTTTGATGTCACCCCAATCATTCCAACCACTTACCCTCATCCATATAGTGGGTATTGCATCTTTGGTACAACGATTAAAGTTAAGCTCACAATGGTAGATATAAAGCTTATCATTGATAACAGAGTTGCACTCAGCTTTTACCTTGTGTAAAGGTGTTAAAAGCAGTAAGATGAGAAATAGACAGACACATTGTGTTTTTGTTTTCATTCTATCCCTTCTTAATACTCAATCTTAATCGACCTGGTATGGTAAATGTAGGTTTCTTTGGCACCAAATATTTGATATATGACTCTCCAATCTAAGAATGTTCTCCCCAATCGTATTGTGGGTTCAAAAATTTTGTACTCTTTACCATTTAGTATCATTTTTGTGTCCCCAACCCTTAGGAATGCTTTGATGTCCTTATACTCTATATCGATGGTTTTTTCTTCCCCATCATAAATTACATTTGCCCCAAAGCTTTGACAAACTATACCAATGGGGAGAAGTATTTTTCCTTTATAAATAAAAGGCGGATATTCCATCAATACTTCTTTCCCATCGACTAACGCCAATGGATTGTCAAACGTAAACATAATCGTCACTTTCTTCTCAACCAAATCCAATCGAATGGGCACAGTTAGGTTGCAGACATCGGATTCAATCTTGATATTTTCAAGGTACAAGCCAGGTTTGAAGGATAAATTGGTTGGGTCCAGCTTTACTTCAATCTCTTGGGATATAGCTTCAAAAGAGGTAACTGATAGATGGATCCAGACCTGTGATGGAGTCAAAGTAACTTTGGTTGGTTTGTCGTGAATGTTATTGATCGTAAATTTCTTTACAGGTATTGAATCTTTTGTGCATCTTCCAAAATTGAGTTTTTCCTGTGATATCCATAACTCAGGATATGCTTCTGCTCTGGGGATTGAAAAGTTGAAGAGTATTGAAATCAGCACCAGGAAGCTAATCAAACGGAAGGATGTATTTTTCATTTGTTCACACTCCTTAATAGACAATCGTGAATAAACGAAACTCAGGATTATATTGAATGAATGGGTTGAAAATTGTCTTAATCACAGAGAGTGGTACAAAAGTTATATATTGACGAATCTCTGCTGGTTTTTCAATTGTCCATTTATACCCATTTACAACCATATAATTTTCTAGAATTATTATCTCAATATTCAGATCTTTATAAAGGATTTTCAGTTTTTTTGTACTGGCTTCATACGAAAGCGTAGCACCAAAAGAATCGCAGATAATGCGAAGGGGTAAATAAGAATTACCTTGCATGATAAAAGGGGGATAATTTATTTTTACAGGTTTTGTACTGATGGAAACGACATTATTGTCAATATTCATTTGGATGATCACTTTCTTCTCCACCAAATCCAATCGAACCGGTAGAGTATAATCACCACCATTGGTCTTAATTTCAATTTTCTCTTTGTAGAGACCGGGAGGGAGGTTGGAAACATCCAGATTTACAATTATCTCATTCAAGTTACTCTCAAAGGACGAGTCAGACAATTTTATCCAAGTAGCAGAGGGGATAAGTTCTCCTTTTAAGATTCCATCAAAGCTATTGGAAATAAAAAAACTCAATGTTGGATTTGAGTTTTTTGACCAACGATAAAAATCTAAGTTGTTGCATGAAACATATAGTTTTGTTGGGAATCTATTTTCAGATTTCACAGGTTGGTTGTTAGATATTAGTGAAATCAATAACATGACCAATGAGATTGCGATTAACTTATAAATCTTCATTTTTTACCTTCCATTTTCTTTCTATCCTTCTGGGATTTCATACACGATGGTGACTTTGTGGAGAATTGGATCCCAGGTGACAGTAGCCCCAAACGTTTCCATGATAAAGCGGACGGGTGCAAAAGTCCTTCCAAGCCGTATAATTGAGGGAGTATCAATTTGTATTTCTTTTCCATTTACTTTTGCTGTTTTATTGTTTGTTTGAATTTCTATTTCTGTTTTACCATTTGAGAATGTTACCGTATTGCTTTTCATGCTTTCAATCTCAAAGTGTATGGAAACAAAAAATGCTTCGGTGAAAATTCGAACCGGAATCAATATTCTGCTATTTTCGACAAAAGGTGGATACTCCATATTTGGTTGAGGTTGTCCATCTAATTGATACTCAGGATTTTCGATCGTTAGTTCTACCGTTACGGTCTTTGGTTCCGCAAAAGTTTTCGAAGTCACCATTGTCGAACAAAATGAAAACAACAAGGCGATAACCAGAAATACTTGAATAACTTTGAAGTTCAACTTTCTCATTGTTCACCTCTATCCGCAAAAATAGAAACCAATGATTCAAACCAATAAAAGAAATAGATCTATTTTTAGATTCGGTTCATTTTGAATTGTTTAGAAAGAAGGAAGGTTATGCATACGCTACAATTTTAATTGTATATTCGAAGGTACTATCCTCGTTTGGAATTTCTTCCCCATGAGCTTTTAAGCTCTCTAAATATAATTCGATGGCTTCTTTTGCCATCTCGATTGAATTCTCTAACGTTTCTCCGTACGTAATGCAACCAGGAAGTGAGGGAACTATAGCTGTAAATCCACCTTCGGGTTCTTTCCGAAGCAATACCCTATAATTTAAAACTTTCACTAAATCACTCTCCTTTTGGTTTTCTCACTGTATAGCAAGACAAGAAATTGTCAAATGAAAAATGATGATCGGTTTTTGGCTAAATATGCACTGCCTCTTATCCTTCTTCCTCTGGTATTTCATACACAATTGTGACTTTGTGAAGAATTGAATCCCAAGTGACCGTAGCCCCAAACGTTTCCATGATAAAGCGGATAGGAATAACTGATCGACCCGAGACAATAATTGCCGGAGTATCGATTTGAACATCTTTTCCATTTACTTTTACAGTTGTGTTGTTGATTTGCATTTCAACAAGTGAATCGTTAGCCTTAAATTTAAATAATTTTTTTTCCCATTCCAGATCGATACGAATATCAAAAGCTTCTGCAAAAAATCGTATAGGAACCATTGTTCTTCCATTTTTAAGAAAAACTGGCAATTCTAAGGGAATTTGCGGTTCTCCATTGATAATTGTTACTGTTTCATCGATCATCAATTCCACTATTCTAGTTTTTGGTTCCGCATAAGATTTCTGAGTCTCCCTTGTCGAACAAAATGAAAAGAACAAGGCAATAACTAAGAAGACTTGAATAACTTTGAAGTTCAACTTTCTCATTGTTCACCTCTATCCGCAAAAATAGAAACCAATGATTCAAACCAATAAATGAAATAGATCAATTTTTAGATTCGGTTCAGTTTAAAATGCTCTTTTTCCAAGAGTTGGATTTTTCGCCCAAAGTTGCCCTGCATTCAACAAATGTTTCTATATATATATGAACAAGGAAAAAGTAAAATCAAGAGATCAATTTGTTTTGCAGTGAAATCAAGAAAAAGCTTGTATAATAAAATAACATCTGATTTAAGTTAGGAGCAGAATGAAAAAAAACAGTCAACAATCGCAGATTGTTATTTACAAAACAGAAGACGGACAAACAAAGATAGATGTGCGTTTTGAAGGTGATACGGTCTGGCTGACACAAAATGCTTTGGCAGAATTATTTCAAACTTCAAAACAAAATATTAGTCTTCATATCAAAAACATTTATGAAGAGGTCGAATTATATAAGAATGCAACTGTCAAGCATTTCTTGACAGTTCAAAACGAAGGATCACGGGAAGTAGCAAGAGAGCTTGAATACTATAATCTTGATCTCATAATATCCGTTGGTTATCGCGTTAAAAGCATTATTGCTACAACTTTTCGCCAATGGGCCACTCTTCATTTGCGGGAGTATATCGTTAAAGGTTTTGTGTTAGACGATGAACGGTTGAAAAATCCTGATTTACCATTTGATTACTTTGATGATCTGCTTAAAAGAATACAGGATATTCGAACCTCTGAAAAACGATTTTATCGGAAAATTACTGATATCTACGCTACGAGTGTTGATTATGATCCAACTGCAGAAATGAGTATTCTGTTTTTTCAAACAGTACAAAACAAATTGCATTGGGCTATAACGGGCAAGACAGCTGCCGAAATAATCAGGGACAGAGCTAATAGCAATGAACCAAGCATGGGCATGACAAATTGGCGAGGATCAAAACCACGAAAAGAGGAAGCAATAATTGCTAAGAATTATCTGAATCAGTCAGAATTATCTGCACTCAATAATTTAGTAGAGCAATATTTAATATTTGCTGAAGGTCAAGCGATGCGACGGATACCGATGCATATGAAAGATTGGATTGCGAAACTCGATGGATTTTTATCACTCAATGACAGAGCTATTCTAGATCATGCAGGAAAAATATCACACGAATTAGCAAAAGAAATAGCTGAAAAAGAATATGATAAATACTATCAAAAAAGCTTGCAAAGCCCAAGCAAAGCAGATACAGATTTTGATAAATTCTCGAAAAAAACATTGAGCTTTGTTTCTAAGAAAATAAAGAAGAAATAGGAAGAAAAGTAACCGCTCTTTTAAATTTAGAAAATGATGATTTATAATATCGGATTTTGCGATACATCTTTACATCGCCATTCTCAGAATATTCTCTGTTTTTTTGTCTAGGAACTTGGGATTTCGTACACGATCGTGACTTTGTGGAGAACTGGATCCCAGGTGACAGTAGCCCCTAATGTTTCCATGATAAAGCGGATGGGAACAACCGATCGACCCATTCGAACTAGTACAGGAACTTCTGTCTGTACTTGTTTTCCGTTCACTTTAACAGTTTTATTGTTATAAGGCATAACAATAACTGTGTTTTTGTTTTTAAGAATTACTTCTTTTGGCCATCCACCTTCCATTTGTATTTTAAAAGCTTCATTGAAGAGTCGTGGAGATGACATAGTTCTTCCGTCAACAACAAAGAAAGAGGTGTCCATTGCTGCTTGAGGTTGACCATCAATAAGGTACACAACGTTGTCAATTGTCAGTTCTACCGTTACGGTCTTTGGTTCCGCTTTTACCGATGCCACAGAAACAAATAAGACACAACTGATCAGTGAAGCTATCAATTTTAGTAGTCTCTTCATCTTGCCATCCACTTCCTAATATTCGATCATATACGTTCGATGAACAGCGGAAGTAAATATATCTACCCCAAGTGTTTGTGTAAAAAACTCAATTGGGACAAAGGCTCTACTGCCTCTAGTGACAAATTGAAAATTATTAATCAATGGTCGATTATCTACAAAAATAATATTATCAACCGTGCTATATTCAATATCGATTGTTGTGCTATTAATTCGAATATACTTAATAAATGCCGAAGGATTCAGCTCATTTGTGATTTGCTCATATTCCACTTTAGCACCAAATGCCTCCATAACAAACCGAAGAGGCAGATATTCCTTTCCACCCAAAATAAATGGAGCAGCCTCGATGGCTTTTTGCGGAATTCCATCAATCTCCCCTACTGGATTATCTAGTGTTAGTTTGACTCGTGTTTTTTTCTCTACCATATTGACCAATACTGGGATCGTTAGATTCCCGCCATCCGATGTAACAGAGATAGCTTCTTCATAGATTCCCAATTTTAATCCAGATACCGCTAAGCTTACTTCGATTTCTTTTTCTTCCTTCACAAAATCAGTAACAGAAAGCTTTATCCAGATTGCAGATGGTTTGAGTGATACAGTCATCGATCCATGATTCATGTTTACAATTTTAAATCTTATGTTTGGCTGATCTGTTATAAAACACCGACCAAAATTGAGGATAGTTTTATTGATTGCGATCTCTGGATTAGCCTCTGCAAAAGATTTCTGAGTCTCCCTTGTCGAACAAAATGAAAACAATAAGGCAATAACTAAGAAGACTTGAATAACTTTGAAGTTCAACTTTCTCATTGTTCACCTCTATCCGCAAAAATAGAAACCAATGATTCAAACCAATAAATGAAATAGATCGGTTTTTAGTTTTGGTTCATTTTGAATTATAGTTTATCCAAGTTTTGGATCTGCACACCATAGACATTCACTAATGATTGATAAACCCAGATTGAATGATAAATTATTATTGCAAGGAGGGACAAGCAATGAAAAGGAAAATTGTTGTGATTTCTGTTTTGTTGGCGATGGCTTTCCTACCTATAACAAGCTGTAAAGTAATCAATAAGCTAGTTCCAAACAAGAAACCTGAAAAGAAAATCGAGGTAGCTAATAAAGAGGTCAAACAAGCACCTTTAGATCATAAATTGACAATCACTACTTATTTTGTAAGCAGTTGTTTTGTAAAAAGCGGGAATTATATTTTCTATATAAATCCTGCGGATGATAGGTTATACAAAGTTAGGACGAATTTGACTAGAAAACAAAAGGTTATTGATGAAGAAATAAGAGAACCGTTTTTTATCGATGGCGAATGGATTTATTATACAAATGGAAATAATAGGATATTTAAACCCAAACAGCCAGGCAGTTTATATAAATGCAGACTGGATGGTACAAATAAATCTGTTGTGGTGGAAGAATCAGAAAATATTTCAATTATAGATATACAGGATGGCTGGATCTATTTTAGTAAAAAAAATGCTTCAGAATATAATGTTTATCGGATAAGAACCGATGGTTCGCTTCAGGAAAAGTACAACGATATTACATCCATAGATATTGTGAGTCCCAAGTGGCTTGTCTGGTACACTCAATTTAAACCTTTCATAACTTATAAAATGAATCTGGATGGATCTAATAAAACAAGAATTCTAGATAACACATTTGGACGTGAAGAGATACTGGTCAAGGATTGGCTTTATTACACAAATCAATTAGATAATAACAACCTCTATAAAGTCAACATTGACACCGGGGAAAAAGTAAAAGTCATGTCTGTTGGAGAGATTGACCTTCTTGCGATTAAAGATGGGTGGATCTACTATCAGTATTATGGTTATTACAGTTTGATCTACAAAATGAAGGAAGATAAGTCCCCGCCAATTCCATTATTAAATTCAGGGGATCTCTACTATGGCATTACCACCATCGATGACTGGATTTACTACAACCTGATTGACGGAAGCAACAAAACGATTCGGATTAATACTGATGGAACCAAGAAACAGGAGCTAAAATAGAAGAAGTAATAAACATCTTTAAATCTCGAGACTACTTCACCAAGGGTTCGTAGTGACAGAGAATGTCATCACGAGCGGAGCGTGGTGATCCCTAGTTATATCAGGACTGTCATGCATCTAAGATACTCGTAGAGTGACGAAATCGTCTTCGCGAGGAATTCGGTGACGTGGCGATCTCAAGTTTCTAACGTGTTCTTCTTATAAGGTGTATCTTGTCAGATTCCCGTCCATATCCACAAAATATAGGTATTTCGATTGGTCAGCATCATTTGTAATAACAAGATATTGTTTGGTAATCGGTATATCGAGTGCATAGGAATCTTTGGTAAGAGTTATTTTTTCTTTGAGTAGAGTTAACTTTTTAGTTTTACAATTAAAAATTCCATGCTTTGTAGGATCTTTATCGATAAATGTTGAAAACAGATAATCTCCATCTGATGAGTAATAAGCTGAGGATGGTTCAGGAAAAGAATAAGTATCCTCCTTAAACGTATCCAGGTGTATCCGATGACAGACTTTCTCTTTATACTCTGGGTAGATATTCGTGGTAAAGAAAAGGGTGTTCTCTGTTTGATTCAGACAGATTCCAATATCGCTCCGTGTATTGGTATAGCTGAAAATTTCTCTTGCTGTGTCTGTAAGCAAATCGATCAAAATGATTCGATCTTTTTTATCTGGCTCCTCTTTTGTTTCCATGGAAGTATAACCAAAGAACAATCTGTTAACAGGTTCATCAATGAGAATTGGTCCCAAACCTCTATAATTCAGTGGTATAGAAAAAGTTTTTCTCTGTTTGCCATCATAATCAACCATCTCAAAACTTACTTTCGTAGAGTTCTCTTTGATTAAGGCGAATAGTAATTGATTGTGGTAGACTCCCAAAAAATCTTTTACCGGTTCTACCATTTTCCCACGGTGAATCCATAGATAGGTATTTTGTTTGGGAGTGTAGATTAGGCAAAAAACCATTTTGTCAAAACTTGATTCCTCTTCATAATCTCCATCCAAAAGGAATCTGTCTTGATCTAACATAAGATGTGTAAATACAAAAAGAGATTTGCCCTCCATAATGTTTCTTTGGCTCGATCCATCCAACTTCATCATACAAAAAGATCTTGTATAGGTTGATGGATTATCTACCGTGTAGAATACTAGATTTTGATCAGTAAAGATTCGTTCAATCTCAACATTTTTCAAAGGAATATTCAAAATAGGAGTATATTGATGCTTAGTCCCGTTGAATCTACCAATCTGTGTAAATTCACTGTCTTGCGGTGTATATTCTGCGATAAAATTGTCTGGATCAAATTGATCGATTAAATACACAGGGACTGTGATAGTACCAGGAAAATTGTCAAAAAGCCGTTTTGTTTTTTTGCTTTTAAGGTCAAAAAGGTATAGTCCTGTTATTTTCCGATTTTCCCCTGATTCGCCTTTCAATGTGATCAGAAGATTCACTTTGTCTGGCAAGATATCATAGATTACCTCATCATAGCCCGCAGGTTTGGGAGTATTAGAAGCAACATCCATACCATCTAATCTGTTCAATGTATTTTGGGTCAATATGACTTTATTTTGATTCGAACAGCTAGAAACAATCAGCAAAAAAGTTAAAGCAAAAACCAGGGTAACCAGATGTTTCTTGTTCATTTTTTATTCTCCAACATTAGCTTTCCAATGGATAAACCTCTTACACTATTGTTTCTTTTTGTTTTATCAAAGCAAACTCGATTTTACCCCCTTTTAAATAAATTACAAAAGATGTAGAAGATCTTCTGATGATCCAATTTTCCAGAACCCCATTTCAAATAGAAAAGTTGTAAGGAAATTCGAATATTTGTATTGTTCCGAGTTCGGAATATAATACAATAAAAGGTGGGATATATATGAAGTTAAAGCAGAATTCGACAAAAGAAATAGCTGAAATTTGGAATGTATCGGAGCGTCGAGTTCGGAAATTGTGCGAAGAAGGTCGTATTGCCGGAGCCACTAAAATAGGTTGGATTTGGGGAATCCCCCTGGATACAAGAAAACCAACAGATAAGAGAGTAACAGCATCCAAAACAAAACTACCCCCTATCCTTTTTAATCAGAATAAAAGTTTCAAATCCATTGATCAGAAAAAGCAGAAGCTGGATTCTTTTAGGCCATTGCCAAAGCAAACACTACTATCTTTACGGGAAAACATGATTTTGGAGTGGACGTATAACACAAATGCCATCGAAGGGAATACGCTAACCCTATCTGAAACCAAAGTCGTACTCGAAGGGATCACTGTAGGCGGAAAGTCTATGCGTGAACATCTGGAAGCCATCAATCATAAAGAAGCGATCCTTTTTTTGGAAACTTTGGTAAAGAAGAGCGAACTACTTACGCAATGGAATATAAAAAACCTGCACCAACTGGTGCTCAAGAATATCGACAATGAAAATGCAGGAACGTATCGGCATGAAAATGTTGTCATTAGCGGAGCACAGCACATCCCACCGGCTCATTATCTCGTCGAAGAACAGATGGAGAGATTGGTAGAGCGATATCAAAGGGATTGGCAAAGATTGCATCCAATCATTAGGGCTACACTCGTTCATGGAGAATTTGTGAAGATTCATCCTTTTATCGATGGGAATGGCAGAACCGCCAGGCTTCTCATGAATTTTGAATTGATGAAAGCTGGATATCCACCTGCAATTATCAAAGCTCCTATCCGGTTGAAATATTACCAGGCATTGGATAAGGCTCATACAAAGAGCCAATATGACGAACTTATTGATTTGGTAGCGGAGAGTTTGGATCAAAGCCTTGTTTTCTGGCTTCGATTGATGAAATAAGCATAAAGGTTATAAGAATTTTGCTGGCATTGAGGGGATAAATGAAAAGAATAAAAATTGCTGGAGCTGTTTTTCTTTCTTGTGTAATACTTGGATCTGCGGTCGTGTATGGGGAGAATATTGTTAAAACCATCCAGGTGACGTATCGCCAAATTTCAATTTTTGTGAATGGGAAGCAAGTCTCATCCGAACCAGAACCGTTTATCTATCAGGGTCGGACTTTTGTTCCACTTCGTACCGTTGGGGAAGCTGTGAATAAATCGGTTGAATGGGATAATGCTAAGAACCAGGTGAAGATTACCGATAAGCCAAAGGACTCATTTAGCTTTCCTCTTCATAAACTTGGAGAAAAGGTTGAGGTGTATCCTTTTGTGATTACGATCAACAAAGCAGAGACAATGACATTAATGAACAAAAAAGATTGGTTTTTTATAAACATCAGTCTTGAGTATCTATTGGATGAGAAGCTATATTGGGACATGAATGCTTTTAGCCTCTTTGACGAACAGGGCAATCGCCTAAAGTATCTAAACAATCCAGTTCCTGGACCCCTTGATAAAAGCTGGGAGGGAAGTATTGGAAATTACTACGACGAAATCATTGAAAACAAGCATCTATTTTTGGTTTTTTCTCCGTTCAATGAAAAATATAGCGCATTAGAGACAGATAACAGTAAGATCAACAACTTTCTTGTTTTTGATTTGGGATTGACAAAAAGCCCTAAATGAAAAAAAAATGATTTGAAATTGTACCGTTTCGATGTATTTTTGTGTTAAAAGCAAGAGAATTAAAAAAGAAAGGAGATAAGTGATGAAAAAGTATTTGGCAGAATTTCTTGGCACTTTTTGGTTGGTTTTGGGTGGTTGTGGTGCGGCTATGTTGGCAGCTGCTTTTCCTGAAGTAGGGATTGGTCTTGTGGGCGTATCTTTTGCATTTGGACTAACGGTTCTTACCATTGCGTATTCCCTGGGACACATCTCCGGAGCTCATTTGAATCCCGCTGTTACGATTGGTCTATGGGTGGGTGGAAGAGCCGACAAAAAGGATGTCCTTCCGTATATTATTTCACAAATCGTAGGCGGAATTGCTGCAGCTGGTGTATTGTACATTATTGTGAAAGGCAATGGCAGTTCCATCGGAACTTTCGCTGCTAATGGCTACGGTGCACATTCTCCTGGGGGCTACAGCATGATCGCGGCTATTGTTACGGAATTTGTCATGACCTTTATGTTTTTAATCATCATCCTGGGAGCGACGGATAAAAAAGCACCACAGGGATTTGCAGGCATTGCCATCGGTCTGGCACTCACCTTAATTCATTTAATTAGCATACCGGTAACCAACACTTCGGTGAATCCAGCCAGAAGCATCAGTCAGGCCATCTTTGTGGGTGGGTGGGCTCTTTCCCAGCTGTGGCTCTTTATCCTTGTCCCGATAGTGGCCGCCGCATTGGCAGGACTAGTGTATAAGTATCTGAGTTCAAAATAAGGAAATCCATTTTTTCCAATAACCGGGTTCCGTGATTGGCTTTAGGAGGAGAGAGCAGAATGAAAAAGGGAAATCAGACAGGCAACAGTGTCGGAAATATCATGAACTGTGGTTTTGCAGCTATGTCTGGGGATACGATATTTTATATCAATGCCAATGATGGGAACAAAATTTACAGAATTCGGAAAGACGAACCAAAAGGGGAGCTGATTAATTCGGATTATGCCCGGTGTTTAAATGTGGTCGGGGACATGGTTTATTATTTCAAATACTTGGCAAATAGCGATGGAATTCAAGAATACAGTATTTACAAAATGCGGTTTGATGGCTCTGATTGTCAAAAAGCTTGCACAGCTGGATCGTTAAGCTACTTTATCGATGATGGCTGGATTTATTACACGGATTATTTTGATAACCAAAAACTGTACAGAGTCCGCACGGATGGAACAGAAAGCGAAAGAGTAGTCGACGATAACATTGGTACTTTGTTTTGCGTGGTATGGAACTTAATCTTCTACCGAAACAATACGGAGTTTTGTAAAATGAAGTTTGACGGAACAGAGCGTATAGTACTGGACTGGATAGACACTTGGAATTTTGTTGTTAACGATGACTGGATTTACTACAACAATTTGAAGGATTTTAGTACCTTATACAAAATCAAAACAGATGGTACCCTAAAGCAAAAACTCAATGATCATGAATCGGAAAGTATGAATGTGAGCGGGGATTGGATTTACTATATCCGGGTTGATGAGGAGAATCACCTTTACAGGATTAAAACGGATGGAACAAACAACCAGAAGCTCAACGATGATGACACTTTTGGACATAATGTGGTAGGACCTTGGATATATTATCTCAAAAAGGATGATGACTTTTCTCTCTATCGGATCCGCACCGATGGGATGGATCGACAAAAAGTGGAGTGAAGGGCCATATAGAGGGAAAAAGAAACTAAAGGAGGGTTTTATGGAACGGAACGTTAGAATTGGTGATGCGTCAAATGTGATTTATGGATTGGGATTTATTGGAGCTGCCATCTTTTATATATCTCAAGCAACTACATTTTTGCTAGGGGTGATTGGATTTCTAAAAGCTATCGTCTGGCCAGCTTTTATGGTCTATGGACTATTTAAATTCTTGATGGTTTAGAGGTAAAAGCATAAATAACAACGTATCAAGTTTGTTTTTTTTCCAATAAAATAAAGCAATATTACATTGGTTTTTGTAGTAAGGAATTAATCAGATAAGGAAGAAGAAGTGCTGTGAGAACAAGTGATATGACAGGTCGAAGTAAGTTAATAAGCTTCAAGTTTTTGTCTTGAATAGCTGTTCGTAAGTGGTTGAATCCTGAAAGCAGTATAAATAGCAGCATGGCAATCACTATGGTTGCATCTGCTTCCCGACCCCACCTGAATAGAAGGACAAATAAGGCAGTTACGGCAAAGGCTAAATTAGCTAGCCCTGACTGGATTTGGTAAGCACGGTTTGGGATATACCCAATTTTCTCTGATCCTACCTCGCCTAACACTAATGATTCAAAAGCAATGGTTCCATTCATGACGATTACAATAGAAGGTCCCAGGATATGAAAAATAGATATGGCATCGCGACCAATATAATAAGCCAGAAAAAAACAAAAGGAAATTAACAGAGGACGAATCCACTCCATAGCCGTTGAAAGCATCTTTTTCATTTTTTTAACTCCTTTGTATCGAGTCAGACTTATAGTTTATGATTGTATCGAATCTTTATGAAACATCCAGTTTCTGTCAGAGCTCTTTACAAATCATTATTTCGACTAGTGTTACCCAATGTTCCCTCTTAACCACTTATTGTTTCCTCCTTACCTGTTGCAGGAGGCAATGATTCGGTGAATGATTTGACCATTGGCTCCGGTCAGGTTTGGTTTTTCCCAATGAATGGCTAAGAGAGTGAGGATCGTGGCTTTGTCATAATATAAATCTATCTTCTCGACCATTACCAGTGCTTTTTCATATTCATTTTGTTCGATCAGTTGCTTGGCTTGGTTGGTGTAGAAGAGCGAGATAACAGCTTTATTACCAGTTTTGATAGCTTCTTGATAAGCTACTTCTCTAATCTTTTCTGGAGAATCTGGATAAATTGTTCTTAATAAAACCAAATTTTTTTGTTGTCCCTCAGGGATTTGAAGCAAATAATATAGAAACTTTTCAAGATTATTTTTCTTGAAAAAGACGTTTTCTAAATAAGACAATTTTGAATCCTGTAATCCATGTCCGTCATTCAGGGCATAATTTAACATTTTTTCTTCCCCTAATTTAGCACTTAGTTCAGTTATTCTAAAACTAAGACTTTCCTGAGACATTAAAGACCAGTTGCTGACTTTATACAATTCGAAGGCTTTACCCAGATATTCTTGAGCCATAATCGTTTGGTTCGATTTGATGGCATTTTCTACCAAATCAAGAAAAAAGTTAGCTTGGTCTGTCGTGTTTGCTTTCCCAATATAGAATAGTGCCTTATCTAAATCTCTTTTTTCGAGATATTTCTCAGCAATGGATTCATAGAGTGAACTATTAGAGTCCCATCGCCAACCACCATGAATATCATTAGCAAGTTTGAGCGCAACATCAATTTGATCAACATTAATGTAATAAGCAGCAACGCTAAAAAGTCCTGAAGCTTTATCATCAGGGTAAGGTATTTTGTATGCAACGGAAAGAGCTTGGTCTACCAAATTAAAATCTATTAGTGTTTCAACAACATCTGAGAAATAGGGAGGTTTTATATATAGTTTACTAATTTCTGGGTTATTTTTAGTAAGATTCTTTAGCATTTCCTGTATTTCTGCTAATGCTTCTTTCTTCATCTTGTTTTCATTGTAAATGCTAATTATCTTTAAACTCACATTAATCTTATCTTCTAGCCATTCAGCATCCTTGATCATACTTTTTGCTTTTTGTAAATATCCGATCGCTTTTGTTGGATTACTCTTGAAATATTGTTTAGCTAAAGCGACTTGTAATAGGGTTTGATCACTTTTATATTCCAAAATGGATGAAATCTCATTGGTTATATCAGGTTGATTCAATTCAATGAGCTTAACAATAATTTGAGCAAAAAATTCTGGTTCATCTGATCTACGATAATTTCTATCCACTTTTTTTTCATAAGGTGCTAATTCTAATTTTAAGACTTTTACAGCTAATTCCTTATTTTTTAGCTGGACTAATGAATCCGAAATGTTTAATAACAAGTTTTCATACCTACCGAAATTTCGCAGATCTTTTTCCATGATTGAAATGATTGATTCTACAATCTTGAAGTAAATTTCATTTTGACCAAGTAACCTATAAGTTTCAGCGATCACATATAATGCATATACTTGCTTTTCAAAATTTAGATTTGAGTTCTTTGATAAGGAAAGAGCATCAATCAAATAAGCGTTAGCTTCTTTTATTTTGTTAGCTTTTATCATGATTTGAGCCAATAATCCAATCCTTATTATTTGATTTTCAGGTTCATCCTGGAACATCATAATGACTTGCTTAGCTTGTTCATATTTTCCTGAATTTGCTAATGTATTGGCAATATTAGACAACATCGTATTTCGATCACTAAGTACAATTCTTATTAATTCTTCTTTAAGAGGATCGTAATCTGAGGGATCGTATCCCATCGTATCAATAGCCATATGATCTTTTATGTCTCTTCTAGAAAAAGAATAAATCTCCCCATCAGTATCTTCTTCGATACTTTTTGCAAGTAAATAACTGCAATCAAACAGATCTTTTTCAGCTTTTATCCTAGAATGGCTCCAAGTTTTGAAACTCGTCCAGTTTTATTCGACCAAGAAGTGCATTATTGTCTTTAATGAATTTAGCTTCTTTACTAGTTGGAAATCTTTTCAAGAAATTATTAAGTGCGTATTTTGCTTTCTTATAATGTCCCAGAGCCTCCGTATAGCTAGTCTTCTCTGCTTCCTTGTATGCAAGCACGTCCTGATTGATTTGGTGGTATCGATATAGCATCAGCTCACGATTGGCTAAGAACCCAAACGAAATGCACCCGATCAAAAATACGGAAATCCATATTATTTGGTATTTCATGGCAATAGTATAACTCCATTTTTTATACTTGAGGTAATCCAGGGAATAAATATTGTCTTGCATATAGAACAAGAATAGGTGAATTTTGTTCTACTCAGAATAATTCTAGGACAGATTTACTCAACTTGTTAAAATTACCACAAGAAATAAAAGTGATTTCAGTTATTTTCATATCATTTGTACTATATTTATCAGTGCTTTTTTTTAAAGAATATTTTATTGGAAAACCCTATAACGGCGAGGAGAATAAAACATGAAAAAAGGGTGGTACTACTTTTTAGCAGCGGAAATATGACAAACATATCGTATACCTGACCGGGAAAGTTTATTTTGTCTTCGAAAAAGGGGCTGATGATTATGTATACAAACCGGGATACCTATATAAAGGCTCTTTCGTACAATTAATGGATCCAGCTATACTGACGGAAAGTGATACAAAAGTGTTTTATGATCATTCGATTCGATGTGGATTCTATCAAAAAAACTTAAAAATGTTTCAAAGTATTGATTTCTTAAATCCAATGAAAACAACTATGCTTACCGTCAAAGGTACTCTGTATGTCGAGAATAATGAAATCTTTCTGGTTGATTGCACTAAAGTAGAAGATTCAAACTGAGATAATCATTGGGAATTCACCTATCCGAAAAAATCGGACAACTGAAAGACACCACTAGGGGTATGCTTCACCAATCATCCAGACATTTTTTTCTCGAAACGCTGGTATCGTCTGCCTTCTAGCTGTATTATAAGTAGCAGATGCAGATTTATGGTAGAGTTTGCAATAATTGCTTAGGGAAATAATTTTTTCTTTTTATTCTATTCACTCAGTATTGTCAATTTACCGTGAATATTGTTCATATTTTACCAATATTCACTCCATTTCGCCAATTAGTCATGAATATCCTCGCAAAATGATTTAGAAATTATGCACATGAGCGTGTGCATAATTATTAGCAAGAAAAGATATACTTTGTAATGGGATGAGACTACGAAAGCATTAGTGATTTATGATACCAATTTTGGGAATACAAAATAAATTGCAGAGGCAATTGTGAAAAAGCAACTCATTGGGGGAAAGAGCTGAGTCATCTTAAAATTCACGCAACTTTGTGGCAAACCAAATCGATCTGTAACCTTCCGATTTTAGCTTTGTATTATCGATGTAATTGAAAATAAAAAAGTGAATTTGAAAATAAAAAAAAGAGGAAGTTCAATCAACATCGTTTTATCGAGGAATATCACCCTGATAATGCGAGACAACATTCATAGTGAGTTGATCTTCTTTCAAAGAAAGGGGGGGCTTCGGCTCCTCTTTTTTTATTTCAACCTTATTTCCCTTGTTTTTGCTTCAAAATTAATCTATTCTTTACAAAAAAGGATGATCGGTGAAATAAAATAGAAAGTTTATTAAGCTTTGTAATTATGGCATTTAGCATATTTTTTATGATTGTCACCAGCAAACCATTTCTTATTTTTATGGTGATTTTGCTTCTCATCCGATTGTCAAAAAAAGAATCCACCCAATATAGACCTAAATCTAAATGGTGGATTATTACTGGAATCATACTTTTTCTTTTATTTATCGCGTCATTTATTAATTGGGGATAAGACTCTATGAGTAATAGGTGATGAAGCCTGATGAAACAGAACCGAGAATCATTGTTACCCAAAACAGGATTAGATTGGCTGCAACAAAGTGGGGAGCCCTCCCTTCGATTTCGGGTAGAGAGAGATTTGCTGGATAGCGAACCTGATCCATCCTTGCAGAAAGAAATCGCAAGCAGTAAACTCATCACCAAAATATTTGCTAAAATGCATCCAGATGGAATATGGTTACATGAGGGCTTGGGAGCTGGACTGGACTATTCCCACGGAAAAACCACTCATTTTATCTTATCCTATCTGGCAGAGTTGGGGCTCGATAAGTCTGACCCCAGGATCGATAAAGCAGTAAATCGATACTTGAATCTGAACATTCAAGAAAAATGGCTGAGTGGACCAGATCATCTGACCGGACAATCCTGCCTGTATACTCAGAACATTCGAACTTTTGTTTTGCTTGGATATCGGAACGACCCAAGGGTACAGATGAGAATTGCCACCTTACAAAGTGAAATTCGCCACGATGATGGCATGCTATGCCGTAGACTGTCCTATACCCAAAAGACAAAAAGCTGTATCCGGGGTACCATCAAAGCTCTGATGGCTTACGCAGAACTTCCGGAATTGTGGAGCACGGAGAGCTGCAAAAGAACTGTCAACTACTTTCTTTCAAGAAATGTTTACTTTAAGAAAACTAACCCAACGGAAAAAATTAGAGGTGGAATGGCAACGATATTCCCCTTTGTGATTTATTGTAGTTTGCTGGAACCTCTCTATGCTTTGAGCAAAATGGGATTTGGCAACCATCCCGCTTTGGATGATGCCTGGATGGAACTGGAAAAAAGAAATAATGGGGAAGGAAAATATAAGCTTGATTGGTACACGAATAGTCTTTTTATGCCAGGCAAAAAAGGGGAAATCAACGAATGGGTGACTTTTTACGCTTATCTAGCGAAGAAATATAAGGAAAAGAGGGATTAATGAAGAAATTCTCCAAACGTTTCTGCGTTTTCCTTGAAATCTTTATCATTTTTTTGGTTAGCATCTTTTTTTCCGGTTGCAATGATACCCCGGTTGAGATCTTTTTGAGAGAGTTTCCCATGTTTCAAAAAACCTCCCCCCTAAAAAGTTGGGGTTATCATCTCATCAAGCATAACGAAATCAGATCCATTAATGGCTTTCAAATTAAACTAACTGGCATCGGTTATGAAGAATTTCTTCGTCAAGAACATGGGTACGCGTTTCCTTTGATAATAAGCTTTGAAATACATGTTATTAATTTGTCGACTAAGCTACAAGAAATAAAGGTAGAAGAAGTGTTTTTTTGTAGAAATAATCAAAACAAATTTCTAACATTGGATAGCTATATTGCCAGAAACAAGTATGGGAGTATTTACACAAAGAAGAAAAACTATAAAATTCCCATTCAGCCAAAGGTTGACCAAATCATAGGTGTTTATTTTCGAATGAAAGATAAAGCTGAATTTGATGCTACCAAATTTATCGATCTAATCATCAAAAGCCCCACCACTGGAAATACAATTTCTTTTCGTTTGAAGAAAACACTATCTTAAGTAAATGAGTTCTTAAAAAAAGTTTCCTTGGTAGAAAGAAACTTTTATGATATACTTTCCTTATGAAAAAGAAAGATTTACTTAAAACGATCATCACAGATAATCAAGCGAGACCTTTTCCAGAGATATGGGAAAGGTCATTAATGATTCCTATCAACACTAACAAAATTATTACGCTAACCGGTGTTAGGAGAAGCGGTAAAACTTATCATCTCTTTCAACAGATGAATGCACTTATACAACAAGGAGTTCCCAAAACCTCCCTTTTATATATCAACTTTGAAGACGAAAGACTGGATAAAACAACAGATGACCTGGATTTAATTTTACAGTGTTTCCGAGAATTGTATCCCGAAAACGATTTATCTAAATGTTTTTTCTTTTTTGACGAGATCCAGGAGGTTTCTCAATGGGAAAAATTTATCACCAGAATATACGAGTCTGTGACAAAAAACATTTACATTACCGGATCCAATGCTACTCTACTTTCCAGAGAAATTGCATCTTCACTGCGTGGTAGAACCATCTGCTATGAAGTGTATCCCCTTTCCTTTCATGAGCTAATTGGCATCAAATACCCTTCCATCAATCCTAATAATAGTGCAGGTAAAGCAAAATTAAGTTCATTATTCCGTGAATTTCTTTTTAAGGGAGGTTTTCCTGAATTAGTCAACCAAGAGGAGACTGTCCGTACTAAGATCTTACAAGAGTATTTCAACGTAATGGTTTTAAGGGACTTAATCGAACGATACAACATCACGCAAACTGCTGTTCTTAAATATTTCTGCAAACGTATCGTTTCTGCCAGTGCCGGTGAATTTAGTGTCAATAAAATATTCAATGAGCTTAAATCCCAGGGGTATAAAGTGGGTAAAAATATTCTCTATGACTACTTATCCTATGTTGAATCAATCTATCTCAGTCATTTAGTCAGTAAATTCGACGAATCAGTCGTCAAATCTGAGCTATCCAGAAAGAAAACTTATGTTATTGATCAAGGACTGGGATGTGCTTTGGATTTTAAATTTAGCCAGGACCTTGGCAGGCTTTTGGAAACGACAGTTTGCCTGGAATTAATCAAGCAAGGTAAGGAAATCTTTTATTCCAACCACGACAAAACTGAGTGTGATTTCATCTTACAAGAAAAAAACAGAATCGAAGCAGCGATTCAAGTGTCAGTTCATCTGGATGAGGAGAAGACCAGAAACCAAGAAATAACAGGACTGATTGCCACTTGTCAACGTCATCATTTAGAGAAGGGAACCATCATAAGTCTTGATTCAAAAGACGAATTTATTGTAGACGGTATTCTGATCGAGGTGGTCCCTGCTTGGTTGTACTTTTTGTAACTAAAGAGATGAGATAGATGATTCCTAACACTGCTTTGGATTGGTGCACAAATCAACGAATGGGTCACGCTGTATGCTTATCTAGCGAAGAAATATAAGGAAAAGATTTTATAATGATTGAAAGAAGTTAGGAAATAGAAGGTATATTTTGAAAGAGAAAAATAGTAGATCTATGCGTACTTGTGCAATTTTGTTTAGTGCTAGAGTCGGGAATGGGGTTGACATTGCTAAGCACCTTATGCTCGAAGATGACATCTATTTATTATCGAAGTATCAACTTAAACCTTGTTCAAATTGTCATTATGAGTGCTTTACTAAGCTTCCTTGTCCTATAACAGATGATCTAAAGCTAATCTTTGAACTCCTTAATCACTATGATCAATGGGTTATCATTACTCCAACCTATGACAATCGTCCCCCCTCTTTATTTTACATTTTTGAAGAAAGGTTACCCTCTCTCTGGAACAGGTCTTATTCTGGTTTTGAGGATTGTTACAAAAATAAAAAAGTGTACCTGATAATCATAGGAAATGATGGTGTATCACAAACAGAAAGAATTATTCACACTCATTTTGAAGAACGTAATGCTAACATTTTTGGATCACTGATCATCAAACCTTCCGACTATTCAATAGGAGGCGGAATCAAGGGTAGTCTAATACAAAACAAGGAACTGCTGGAAGTTTTAAAACCAATAAAAGAATGGGTTAATCATGCTGAGGGAGGATTTTAAAAAAGTTTCCTTAGTAGAAAGAAACTTTCTCATGAAATTCTCATGATCATTTTTGTATACTTGTAGCATGCAATGGTACAATTATTACATGATGCATATCCCACATGAAATAAAAATGATATTTTGGGCGATGGCTCCGGTAGTTGAACTTCGTGGAGCAATTATTTATGGACTTACCCGTCAGATAAATCCTTGGATTTGTTTACTTCTCAGTATTTTAGGAAGCACTCTCGTTATCCCTTTAGTTTATTATTTTATGATGCCAATTCTTGGTTCCCTGGGAAAAGTAAAAGGAATCGGTCCCGGGTTTCTGCGTCTGCAAAATAAGGCAATTCGACAAAGTAAAAAACTGGGGAAATATGAGTTCTGGGGACTTTTGATCTTTGTAGGAATTCCATTACCTGGGACTGGGGCTTGGACAGGTGCAATGATAGCCAGTATTTTAAACATCCCTTTATCACTAGCTTTTCCAGCAATTGCATTAGGTAATGTGATGGCTGGTTTAATCGTTCTATTTTTAAGTCATGGATCTATCAAGCTATTTGGAAACTAAGCTATGAGAACCATAGTAATCGAGAGGATTATTGACTCCAACCAGGATTACAATCTCATCTCAATATGCTCTATACCGGCATCTAGAAAAATATTTCCGAATTTGCTAAAACCGAGAGACTCATAGAAAGGAACAACTTGTATCTGAGCATGCAATGTAATTTCAGTAGCACCCAAGTTTATTGCGGTATCAATCATTTTCATCATCAATTGTCTCCCCACCCCTTTACAACGATAGCATTTTTTTACAGCAACTCTTCCAATCCTGGCTTCTGAGCCTGCCATGACAATTCGTCCGCATCCGATTACTTTTTGTTCGTGAGTGGCGATAAAATGCGTAGCGATCTTATCCAATTCATCGAGTTCTAATTCAACCGGAACATCCTGCTCCATAACAAATACCTCTACCCTCAAGGCAAAAGCCTGATCGAGTTCGTCCCTGGTTTCAGCAATCTTACATAGCAGTTCAATCGTTTTGTTCTTCATCTATTTGTATTATTGTATAATGAACATATTATGGCAAATAGAAAGCAGACTTTTTTTTGGATTTGTATTGGATTATTTGCTCTTTCATTTCTTGTTGTCTTCATCTATTACTCGGTAGTAGAAAAAATGCTTCTGCCTCAAAATTATTTGACGGAATCATTTGTTTCCTTTTTTGGATTTACTCTAATATCCTTATGGTTAGCAGGATCAGCGATTGATTTGCTGTTGAATATGAGTTTTACAGAGAGTTTGAAAAAAGATTTTCACCCCAAAGACTATTTATTAACAAAATTTAAATTTTCTGTTTTAAACAAAGTAGATATCAAGCTAGCAAGACAATATCTGAGCGATCCAGAGATTTCCAAGTTATATGATGAGTTTTACATCCATGATTTCTTTGATCGGAAGAAGGGTGCTCCATTGGGCTATCTAATCTATATGGTGATTCACAATATTTTTGGCAGGGATTATCCTATAACGCTAGCATTCATTTTTATCCTTGTGATGCTGAATATTGCTTTTGTTTACAATGCTTTCAGTAGCTTTGCCAAAACACTTCGGTATGCCAGGAAACTGGATGAAATGTATGGATAAAAACCAATAAGCCAGGAAAAGTTTTATATTGATTAAACTAACTTACCAGAATTTTTGTAAATAATTTTGACACAAAGCCGATTTATGTTAAAAAATCACGTATCTGCTTTTATTTTTATTTTATAGGTAGGAGGAGAGAATGAACTTTATCAACAAGGAAGATTTCGCCGATTTTAATTTGGATGAGTTTTTAGGGTTTCGCAAGCTGATCAGTCCAGTAATTATCAAAATTGTATATCTATTGGGCGTGGTTGGTATCGTGCTTTTTTCTTTGTTCATTATGTTTAATGGAATTCACAGTTTCAGCCAGTTTTTAATTCAATTGTTAATGGGAATTGGTTTGATCATTTTCGGTAATTTATCCTGGCGGATCAGCTGTGAAATCTTTATGGTCATCTTCAATATTTATGGAGAGTTGAAAAGAGCAAACCAACGATAATATATAATTGTTAGATTAACCTCATCGGCGGGGCTTCAATATAGCCCTTGTATCTTATTGGTATGGCTGGAACTCAAAGCTTTTTTCGAAGAGCTTGAAGTCTTCCATCGAAATGATCTGATCCTGGTTCAGGTCATATAAGGAATCATAGCGGAAAAGGTCTGTCGGTAGATCCATCTTTTTGGAGAGAAGGAAAAGATCCAATACATCAACACGCAAATCCTGGTTAAAATCAGCCCGTAAGTTCTTATTTGGAAAGCAGGAAATTGAATAATCATTCTTAATCCAGGTTTTATTTTTATATTTGATTTCAATAACAATTTTATTTTCTCCAGAAGACAGGGGAATGAAAAGAGCCAACAGAGTACTAATCGGAAATGTTTGTTTTTGATGATTTACATACAAAGTTAGTTTATTATCAGACGGGAGATAACAGGAGCCTGAAAAGGCCAAGAATGGATGTAAAGAGTCTGTGTTTTTTGCAAATTCAGAGAAATCAAAGAAGGCAGTTTTTGCATATGAAAGTGTCATCAGGGTGATCATATGACAAAAAATTTCCAGGCTTTTCGGGCTGATGATATCGATTGTGTCTGTAAGTTTGTGATATTCTGGATATCCATTAGGCATGGGAAGCTTGGCAAAACAAACGGAAGGGATTTTGCGTTCGTGAAAAGGCCAATGGTCAGATCCTGGATAGAGAAGCTCTGGATCAAGAATGATTTTGGTTTCTGTGTCATTTCGATCGATTGGATGAGTTCATCCAGGGTATGATTTGAAGGTTCCAATAATGCTCTTGATAAATCTGGATGCGTGATAAGTACAGGAATTTTGGCATCAAAACCCATAGCCATTTTCCGATCAAATCGAAAGGGGATCACATCAAGGGATTTCGAAAGCAAAACAATGGAAGAAGCACCATATCGAAAAGCTGTATCAATCCGGTTGTAGATACTAAAATTATCTTTTTTGTCTTGTAGAAAAATAGGGAGGTCAACCAGCATGAATGCTGTTTTATGGGTTACAGATATCCCTTCAAAGTCATTGTAGTTTTGGTCTGAGGCTTGGACGCCGTATCCAACAAAAACACATTGATTGGATACTTTGCCCCTTCCGCTGTAATGGAAAACAATGAAATCCTTACGAAACTTAGGACTTACCCATTGCTTCCCCTCTCGATATCTGAATTGAAAGGGGGGCATTAGATTAAAGTAAGGTACTTCAAGGGGTTGAAAGTAGGAATCAGCAAAGTAGGGCGTAAGCCCCATTGTTTTAAATTCATCCGCGATCCAATCAGCAGCTTTATTACAGCCTTCTGATCCTGCCAGCCTGGCTTCAAAATCATCCCTCGTCAGGCGATTGACGTATTGATAAGCGGAATCACCACTGGCTTGTTTAGTAATTCTGGCATAAGGTTCCAGAATAAAAACCTCAGCACCATAAGAAACTCGCGGAAACCAGGAAATAGAAAGTAGCACAACCAACAAAAATACGCAATATCTTTTCACTCGAGATGGGGAAAACATTTTTTGGTTTACTGCTTTAAATCGATCAGAAGTTTAATAACTACAGCAAACGTCATCAATATGAAAATGGGCTTAATGATTCGCGCCCCTTTTTTATAAGCAATTTTGGAGCCGCTAATGGCTCCAAAAACCATAAACAACGAAACAGGAATCGCATATAGATACACAATTTTGCCATGGATTGCAAAAAGAGTAAGGGAGGTAATATTGCTTGTGAAGTTTAACATTTTCGAATTACCAGATGCATTGAGGAAGTCAAAGTGGTAAATTTTCAAGAGCCCAAAAATCAGGAAAGAGCCTGTACCTGGACCGAAGAAACCATCGTAAAACCCAAGAAAAAAAGCAAGCAGGATCCCTCCCAAAAGTGTTTTCAGGGTGTATCCTTTGTAATGATCTTTTTGTCCCAGTCGTTTGGAGAATGAGCTGTAGATTCCAACAAAAAAGATAAGGACAATCATGACAATCCGTAAGGTATCCTGTTTGATGCGAAGAACTGTTAAGACTCCTAAAGCCGATCCAATGAGTGAAAAGGGAATTAAGTATTTTAGCAGGGACAGGTTGATCTTCCCAAAGCGGAAATAACGGAAGGAACTCGTTAGGGAAGAGGCTGTTCCCGAAAACTTATTGGTACCAAGCGACATTTGGGGTGGAATTCCAAAGGCAAGATAGGCAGGCAGTGTGATTACACCTCCCCCACCCGCAATGGAATCTACTATTGCGGCAATATAGCCGATTAAGCACAAAAAACCCAATTTCCACCACATAAAAAGTTATTATACGTAAAAATGGTACAATTAATCTATGGATTCAAAATTAGTGCGCTTGAATAAATTTTTAGCAGATGCGGGGATCGTATCAAGAAGGAAAGCAGATTATTATATCAGCATTGGCCTCGTCACGATTAATGGAAAAGTAGTTATGGAGCTGGGTACGAAAGTTGATCCAACCGTTGATATTGTCCTGTATGACGGCAAGAGAGTCAATGTTCCGGACAACAAAGTGTATGTATTATTAAACAAACCCAAAGGCAGCATCACTTCTGTTGAAGATCCCGAGGGGCGAAATACGGTGATGGATTATGTGAAGGCGATCCACACGAGGATTTTTCCAGTCGGGCGATTAGATTACAATTCTGAAGGGTTATTACTGCTTACCAATGATGGGGAATTTGCCAATCGGATCATGCATCCTCGCTATGAAATCAAAAAGAAATACTTGGTTCAGCTGACCAAAATGCCGGATATCCAAGAAATCAAACGCTTGGAAAAGGGAATGTATATCGATAATGTTAAGTTCTCGCCTTGCCAAATTATCATTTTATCCCCCGGTCCAGAGGAAGTGTATCTGGAAATCATTTTGCAGGAAGGCAAAAATCGGGAAATCCGGCGCATGTTTGAATTTTTTGGCTACCATGTTGTTACCCTGAAAAGGATTCAGTTGGGATGCATGAAACTGGGTACTCTGGCGCCTGGGAAGTTTAGGCTTCTAGGTAAGATCGAAATAGAAGATTTTATTCGAGATTTAGAAAAAAAATCCTAGCCCAGAATCCCCCACTTTGGAAAAACAGCGGGGGATCCAAAATGCAAATTGTTATTTTTTCTTGATAACTTCCATCATTGCTACGACGAAAACGATTGCGGCTAATACGATCAAATAGGTTGGTGAAACTAAGACGGTATTTGAATAACTCATAGAAAAGAAAATCAACCAGATAGACAAAAATACTTTAAACCATCCGTGCATCAAATTGCCTCCTTCTATCAAACTAATTCATACTATAGAAAAAAAAACTTAGTATGCAAGGCTTATAAACCAAAATCCTTTTTAAACGTATTCTTAATTCGGTGCATAGCTTCCTTAATGTTCTCTTCTGAGTTTGCATAGGAAAACCGAAGATATCCTTCCCCCGTTTCACCAAATGCGCTTCCACCCAGGCATGCAACGCCAGCTTCGTAAAGTAAGTGATCCGCCAGCCCTTTAGAAGTAAGACCTGATTTTTTAAGGACTTCTTTCACATTCGGGTAGGCATAAAAGGCGCCTTTCGGTTCTTTCATGTGCATACCGGGTATATCATTAATGAGTCCGGTAATGAGCTTCCGACGCTTGTCAAATTCCAGGAACATTTCCTGTACTTCCGGATTATCCCCTTCCAGGGCGTAAATACCAGCATGTTGAACAAAGGTGGTTGTGCAGGAAACGGTATTGTTGATGAGTTTTTGCATTGGGATAAAGAAATCATCGGGGATGATCGCATAACCAAGCCGCCAGCCTGTCATGGCATATGTTTTAGACCATCCATCCATCACAATCGTTCGTTCCCGCATGTCCGGCATCGTAGCGATGGATATATGGGGATCGTCTGTATAGATCAGATGGGAATATATTTCATCTGAAAAAATAACGGCATTGGAGCCTTTTATCACTTTCGCTATTTTCTCCAATATATCTTTTGACAAGACTCCGCCGGTTGGATTTTGTGGTGAATTCAATATGATGAGTCTAGTTTTGGGGGTTATTAGCTTCGAGAGAAGATCCACATCAACGGCATAATCATCTTCTTCCCGAAGAGTCATCGGTACGGGGATTCCTCCCGCTAGCTTGATAGCAGATCGATACGGAGGGTACCCAGGATCGGGATAAATCGCCTCGTCGCCCTCTTCCAGGAACGCCATGCAGGTTGCAAAAATCAAAAGCTTTCCACCAGCACTGATAAGAACATTGGAAGGGTCCACGTCCATGTTTCTAATTTTGCCAGCATAGCGCGCTACCGCTTCACGAAGTTCAGGAATACCGGCAGCAGGGGTGTAATGAGTTTCCCCAAATTCAAGGGCTCGGATGCAAGAGTCAATAATACCCTTTGGCGTCGGGAAATCCGGCTCTCCGATCTCCATATGTACTACTTTAATTCCTCTTTCGCGTTCCAGGGCTTTTGCTTTAGCCAATACCTCAAAAGCGCCTTCTGCGGTACAATTTTGCGCACGATTTGAAATTTTCACGTATAATCCTCCTTTATCTTCGATCCGATCGACCGGCAGAACCTTTATAAAAAGGCTTGGGGACAATAACAGCTGGCTGTTCTTTGCCCCGGATGCTAATTTGGAGCGTAGATCCCTCCAGATACATTTCTGTAGGAATGTAGCCCAGCGCAGAAATTTTGTTGATTTTAGGGCAAAAGCTTCCGGATGTAACATATCCGATTTTAGTTCCATTTTTTAGTATATCCATACCATGACGCGGAATCATTTTGCCTTCAAGTGAGAATCCGGCAAGTTTGCGACCGATACCTTTCTCTTTCGCCTTCAGAATCGCTTTTTGTCCCACAAACTCCTTGTCCAGTTTTACGGCAAAGGTTTGTCCCGCTTCAAGTGGATTGGTCGTGGCGTCGATGTCGTTTCCATATAACCATAAACAAGCCTCAAACCGAAGCGTATCCCGGCATCCCAATCCGCAAGGTTTAACATTTTTGTTCTGACCAGCTTTAAGGATAGCGTCCCAGACTGAGATGATATCATCACCAATCGCCAGGATTTCGAATCCATCTTCTCCGGTATAGCCGGTTCGGGATGTAATCGTTTTGATCCCCTGGATTTCGATTTCCTTGAATTTAAAAACCTTTATTTCTGATAGGTCTTCTTTTGTAAGAGTTTGTAAAATTTCTTCGGCAAGAGGTCCCTGAAAAGCAACCTGCCCAAACAAATCAGAGTGGTTTTTTATCGAAACCTTAAATTCTGGTTTGCTTTTGTGAATCGATAGGATATGAGCAAAATCCTTGTCTACATTCGAAGCATTCACCACGAGAAACATTTTTTCAGCTGACATACGGTACGCCAACAGGTCGTCAACTTCGCCCCCGTCTTCATAGCAAAGAGGGGAATATTTTATGTCCCCGTCCTGCATATCAGTAACTCTATTTGCAATAAGGTAATTGGTGAAGGCAATCGCGTCAGTTCCTGTGATTTCCAGCTCTCCCATGTGGGAAACATCAAATAGACCAGCGGAATCGCGGACAACCATGTGCTCATCAATCATGGTTGTATAAACTAAGGGCATTTCATAGCCAGCAAATGGAACGATTGTCCCGCCCCATTTTTTGTGTTCTTCGTAAAGGGGGGTTCTTTTTAATTCAGACATTGTATTTATTATTCCTCCTGATCAATTTCTTTTAATGATTGCATCATCTGGTCATGATCGGGCGCCTTGCCGTGCCAGTCGGCCTGGTTCTCCATGAAGGATACGCCTTTGCCCTTAATAGTGGCGCCAATGATGACAGTGGGCCGATCGATATTTGTCTGTGCTTTCGTGAATGCATTTCGGATTTCAGAGATATTATGCCCATTAATGCAAATCGTGTGCCAGTTGAAGGCTTTAAATTTTGCTTCTACCGGGGCAATACCCATAACATCTTCCACCCATCCGTCAATTTCCAGGTTATTGTAATCAAACAGCACTGTAAGATTGTCCAGGTGGAAATGCGCCGCACTCATGATGCCTTCCCAGATCTGACCTTCCTGGGATTCACCATCTCCGCAAAGCACATACACTCTTTCGTTGCGATTGTCTTTTTTGAGTGCCATCGCGATCCCAATGCCTACGGAGAGTCCCTGTCCCAGAGATCCAGTGCTGACTTCAACACAGTCAAGCCAGGACATTGAAGGATGTCCTTGTAAAGGGGATTTAAAATCTCGAAATGTGGCCAAGAGAGATCGATCAATGTATCCAGTTTCGGCAAAGAGAGAATAGAGTAAAGGAGAGACATGACCTTTGGAAAAGATCACTCGGTCCCTTCCCTCCCATTTTGGCTCCCGGGGACGGTGATGCAGAAATTCTGTAAACAATACACTCAGCATATCCGTAGAGGATAAAGATCCTCCCGGATGACCAGATCCAGCCGCATAGACCGAAAGGATGATATCACGCCGGATTTGTTGGGTAAAGGCTTTTAATTCCTCAAGAGACTGTTGGATAGGATATTGTGGTTCGATCCGAAATTTATGAGGCGATTCTCCCAAAAAGCCAACGGCTGTTTCTCTTTTATCATTGCTCATTTCAATCCTTCACCTATCCTTTTTATTAGTTAGTCCTAATAATCGATTATAAGTTCGGTTTTTTTTTAATCAACTTTCGAAATTGGTCCGATACTGAATAAATTACCTCGGCAATCTTTATTTACCGGAAAACGGATTTATACTGTGTTTGTTTTCT
>Ga0247841_10002462_pt1 | contig 36955 bp, 31 predicted proteins | sample LaCruzMarch2015__2_FD_192410 | JGI IMG/M metagenome (GOLD analysis project Ga0247841, IMG submission 192410) | Freshwater microbial communities from meromictic Lake La Cruz, Castile-La Mancha, Spain - LaCruzMarch2015_18m | ecosystem: Environmental > Aquatic > Freshwater > Lake | place: Spain... | reverse complement strand
GCTTGAAGCCAGCTTTCGAGATGTTCCTCAAAGATATTTGTTTTTGTATCCATATTCATATGGATACGGTAACCGATTTATTATCTACCCGGGAGATTTGGGTAACATTTATTTCTATCTACAACGACAATTGAAAAATAACCTAAAAAAGGCTAAAATTCAACGGATGAAAATCAAGATTTTAAAAGACGAAAAAAACTACCTCTTAATATCTAAACCAGCAGGTATCTCTGTTCATGATGGAGCGGGAGATAAGCAATATACGATCGTGGATTGGCTCATGGAAAATTATCCGAAGCTGAGGTATGAGAAATGGCTATCAAAAACAAGACCGGGAATTGTCCATAGATTAGACAAAGAAACCTCCGGGATTCTCCTGTTGGCAAAAAATCAAAAAACCTTGGATTTTTTTCAGGATCAGTTTAAGGCACGTGAGGTCGAGAAACATTATATTGCGTTGGTCTTGGGCAGACCCCCGTTTGAGAGTGGGCGTATTGACGCATTAATTCGCCGAGATCCGAAAGACCGCAAAAAACAAAAGGTTGATTTGGTAAATTTTGGACTCGACGAAATTGAACGGAAAAACTCTGCGACCAGTTACAGGATTATCGAAACATTCAATTTTGATGGACAGCTGCTATCGCTTCTTGATGTTCGAATTTTTACCGGTAGAAAACATCAAATCAGGGTTCACATGCAATACGAAGGGTGTCCAGTAATGGGGGATTCCACATATTGCAATAAAGCATCAAAAAGACTTTCAAAAAAATTATCTCTAAACAGACAGTTTCTGCATGCTATAAATCTAAAAATTAAATCCCCAGAGGGTAATTTGCTGGAATTAAACGATGAGTTGCCGGATGAATTCAAAAACATATTGGACAAAATCAGATGAAGCGTTGGTTTGACGATATTTATAGACCTATTTTAGCCCTTGCTCCGATGCATTCCGTTTCAAGAAGCCCGCTCCGCCAGGCCTGTCGTAAGGCCGGGGCAGACGTTGTTTACTCTGAGATGATAGCGGCTGAGGCAATCATCAGAAGAATCCCGCAAGCTTTTGAAATGATGAAGTTCGATGAATGCGAGAGACCGATTATCGTCCAAATCTTTGGTAATAACCCAAAATCGATGTCTCAAGCTGCCAGGATAGTCGAAGATGAAATAAATCCCGATGGCATAGATATTAACTTCGGCTGCCCGGTACAAAAAGCAGCTAAGCAAGGTTTTGGGGCAATCCAATTGTCCTTACCGGATAACGCCGCGAAAATTGTAGGTGCTGTAAAAAAAACCCTTAAAAATATTCCGTTGAGTATCAAAATAAGACTTGTTTCGAAAAATATTGAAGATACGGTCGACTTTGTGAGAAAAATGAATGATTGCGGAATTGATATGATTGCAATTCACGGACGCACACCGACTCAAAAATATGGCGGTAAGGCCGATTGGACTGCTGCATATAAGATCAAAGAACTTTTCCCCAAGCTTGTTGTGCTTGGCAGCGGGGACATCGATTCAACCGAGAGTCTAAAATCAAAAATCAAAAATCTTGATGGTGCACTAATAGGCAGAGCAGCTAAAGTAAATCCTGAAATTTTTAGATTCTTGTCCTCTATAAAACAAAACGAGGCCTGAATTAATCTTCGACGCTGATAGCTTCAGCCGGACAATCGGTCGCAACCTGCCTCAAATCACATTTATCGCATTTATCTGCACCTTCCTTGACAGTACTTACACCATCCTTCAACTCAAAACATTCCGGACAGCTTGAAACGCACAATCCGCAACTCACACACTTGTTTTTGTCTACACTAATTTTCATCCGCCTCCGTTATTTATCAATCTACTAATTTAACTTATCATTTAAGACGATGATTTCAAGTTAAATATTCTTGACAAGCCTGCAAACAATGATAGTTTATTTGTAAGAATAAAAGGAGAATGCATGTTTAAAAAAATACTTTGCGCAACTGTATTATCTCTGATTTTACCAATAGCTGTACTTGCTGCCGATATTAAGACCGGTGACTCGGTTTACATCAATCAGGTTCAAAAAAATTCGTATCTTTTTGGTTCTACGGTAAATGTTAATTCTGAGACAAAAGGTGATTTGACAGCCTTTGGCAACGATGTATTCGTCGATCAATCTACGGAAAGAAGCCTGTTTGCCGGCGGCGCCACGGTCAAGATTAGCGCACCAGTCGGACAAAGTCTGAGAGCGTTTGGAGCGACCGTCACGTCCGGTGAAGCAATAGGGGAGGATGAGATTGTTTTTGCAGGTAGCTTTACATCAACTGAAAATAATCGCGTTGGCGGTGATATGATCGTTGGCGGAAGCACAATCAGTTTAAACAGTGAAGTAGCGGGTAAAACAAGAATCTATGCGTCAAATGTTACGATATCTGGTAAATATGCCAGCGACGTCGAAATAAGAGCTGAAAAAATCAGTATCAACCCCAACACAACTATCGACGGTAAACTTACTTACTACAGTGAAAATGATGCCGCAATCAGTTCCGAGGCAAAGATCAAGGAAATCGATCACAAGAAAGAGAAAAGCGGTTTTGCATCAAGAACAGAGTCTGCCGGAACAAGATTTGTTGGCGCATTGTTCTCGGTTATTGGCTTAATAATTCTAACACTTATCGCAAATGCGTTCCTACCAGGATTAACGAGAAGATCGCTCGAGAGCGTTCATAATCATTCGGGGAGAAGCGCCCTTTACGGTTTGGCCTATACTCTATTTGCGCCAGTCGCAATTTTCGCTTTTTTGATATCGGTAATCGGGATTATCTTCGGCATCGCCGCGATTCCAGTTTATGTCGCGTCATTATTTTTAGCTAGCACAATTGCCGTCAACTTCATAGGTAAGGTTCTAACGGGGTTATTCAAAAAAGACGCTGATGGATTAGGTTGGCTAAATGTAACAATCGGTTCACTCGCATTTGTATTTCTTAGCTATATACCAATCCTTGGTTGGTTTATTAAGTTTGCTCTGATTATAGTATCGCTCGGCGGAATACTTATTGCGACATTTCACAAAGATAAGTCAGCAGCACAGCGAGTGATCGAACGATCAGACGATAAATCAAATGGCAAATCAAGAACAAAAAAGTAGCCTTGGCGCCGTCGTTATAGTTCTAGCAATTGGCTTCGTAATGTTTATAGTTTCCCTGTTATGCTACGGCTTCAGCATACCATGGCACTTCTGAAAAATGATTCTAAAAGCTTACGACAAAAAATTCAATGAATACTCGGATATCGATAAATTTATCTTGGTTCCTAAAAAAGTTTGGGATGATATAGCAGTGGGAGAACAAGAAATATCTATTAATCAGAAAAAAGTGAAATTAAGGGTTTACGATGTCCCTTGTGACTGCGCGGGTGTGGCAATGCATTCACATAGAATAATTGATTTGAGAAATATTTGGGACAAACTTGGGCTTAAAGACAGCCAGGAACTAGAGATAACTAAATGAAGACAATTCAAAAAGTTTGCGTCGTTGTTTACAAAATTAAAAACAAACAACCACTTTTTTTTGTGGCCCGGCGGGACATTTCTGAGGGCGGAATGTGGCAATACGTTACAGGGCACGTCGAAAAAAAGGAGACGTATTTGGAGGCAGCCGAACGAGAGCTCAACGAAGAGCTAGGTGAGATAAAAATAATTAAATTTGTCAATCTTCAGCTGACAAATGACTTCGAAGGTCCGAACGGAAAAAATTATCACGAAATAGTTTTTTCGGCCCAAATAGATGACGTAAAGAAACTGCAGAAAGAAGAATTTTGTGAATTCAAATGGCTTACCAAAGAAGAGGCTATTGAGCTGGTTCATTGGGATTCACACAAGCGCGCTATCAAAATTGTTTATCACCATATATCTTCTGGCAAAAATCCGAAAATTTTTGTCCTAGCGGGACCGGGTGGTGGCGGAAAAGGTACGATCCTGGATCAAATTATAAAAAGAGCCAAAATTAAGCAAGCTCGAACCATCACAACAAGAGATATGAGAAACGGCGAGAGTACTGCGGGACGTCAATTTGTGTCTGTGGATGAATTCCAAAAAAAATTCAATGAAGGTAAATTAGTCGAAAAAAATTATTTCTGGGAAAATTGGTATGGCTCAAGACGTGATGACATTGAAAATGAGATCAAAAACGGCAGGGATGTCATAATCGAATTAGATCTAAACGGCGTAAAATCATTTAAAACGATATTTCCTAACGATGTCGTGGCAATTTTTTTAAAAACGAATCTTGATGATCTAAGAAAGAGATTGGTCGAAAGGGGCAGGGACTCCAAAGAGCAAATTGATAAAAGAATGGAGATCTCAAAAGAAGAGCTAAAGAATTGCAATATATGTGATTATATAGTAGAAAACAAATATGGAAAAATTGATGAAACAGTCTCAAAAATAATAAAAATTATAAACAACGAAGGAATAGAAGCAAATCATGGCAAATAAAAAAACAAATGCAGCACCGTTTCTGATTTTCGTTGCGATCGCAGGTATAGTTCTTGCGGTTATATTAATTTCATCGCCAAAAAAGACAAGTGCCCCTTCCCAGAGCAGCGATCAAGCCGCGGTCAAGGCTGATGATGCGCATATCTATCGTGATGATGCCCCATATACCGGGAACAAAGATGCTGGAGTAAAAGTTGTTATTTTTTCCGATTATTTATGTCCATATTGCAAAAGCATTACAGCAACACTCGACGAATTGGTCGACAAGCATCCCAATGATCTTGTGATTTATCACCGAACGTTTATTATCCATCCGCAAGCCGAGGTTTTATCCAGAGCCGCTGAGGCCGCCTTTTTGCAAGGGAAATTTAAAGAGGCGAATGACCTGATCTTTGATAAATACCAAGAGTCAGACGAATCAGGGTTAGCTCAACTTGCCAAGGATTTGGGTCTTGATGAGGCAAAATTCAAGAATGATCTCTCAAGTGATACCGTTAAGCAAAAAGTGCAAAAAGACAACGACGATGCCGCAGAAATGCAGCTGCAAGGAACGCCAAGCTTATTTGTGAACGGAGAATATTTAGAAGATTTATCTCAATTGACTCAACAAATTGAAGGCTTGTTGAAATAAAGATGCGAACCCTCCTAATAAGCGATCTCCACAGCCAAAGCGAATGCCTAATAAGACTCGATGGTATCATCAAACTCGAAAAACCCGATTATTTGATTTGTTGTGGTGACATTTGTCAGGGCAATGATACCGATTATCTGAATAAATTTATAGCTTTGTTGAACCACGCAAAGGATGCCTTTATCATTACTGGCAACAACGACGGCGCAGAGATTTGTCGAGCTGTTAATAAAAGTTCGTATAGTAGTAATTTAAAACTTCGCAACATCGGCGGCTTTAAGATATTCGGTATATCCGACTGCGAGACTGGCAAAGCTTTCGATACTTCGCTTATAAATAACTCAATCTTGTTGACACATCAACCTCCACTTAAAGAGCAGCTACAAGCTCATTTAAAAAACTCTCCAAAATGTCATATCAGCGGTCATATTCATTCAAGATTTGGCCTGTTTAGATATCCAGCAGTTACACATATACAAGTGCCCGCCCTGTCGTCGATACGGCACGGTCTCTCGATGTACGGAATCTTTGACATCGAAAAAATGACCGTGGAATTCAAACGCAGTAGCTAAGACTACGGCTCATATCACTTCTGTGCTAGAATAGTAATAAGATGGAGGGGTTATCCGTTCTTACAATTGGTGATTCGACGATCGATAAGTTTCTGTGCGTTGACGCACAGAGCGCTTCTTTAATTGTCAATAAGCGCACTAAGGAGAAGGAACTCTGTTTCAACTATGGAGAGAAAATTCCGATCGAGAAAATCATGGATGACTTTGGCGGAAGCGCTCTTAATACGGCCATCGGTTTCAAGCGAGCAGGCTTCAAAACCTACATTTCAACAATTGTTGGAGACGATGACAAGGGGAAAGAAATTTTAACTCTTTTAAACAAAAAAGGTGTTTCTCTAAACGGTTCAGCAGTCAAGGGAAGAACAAACCAATCCTTTGTCATACCGTTTGATAATGAAAGGACCATCCTCTCATATCATGAAAAGCGCGATTATTCATTGCTGCGTCTTGTAAAAACAGATTGGATATATTTTGCATCTGCCGCTATGGGATCACAGGTTTTAATAGATCAACTCATAAAGGCATCAGAGTCAGGCACGGGAGTTGTATTTAACCCGGGCAGTTGGGAGCTAGAACGGTTTGATCTTTTCCAAAAGCTTTTAAGTTTTGTCGAATATTTTATTGTCAACAAAGATGAGGCAGAAATTATAACCGGCAAAAATAGTATCGCGGAACAATTCAGAGTAATTAGCGAAATGGGCGCTGCAAATATCGCAATAACTGACGGCAAAAACGGTGCTTATATCTATTCTGAGAGCGAGACATTTCACATGAATATTTTTGCTTCTGAAGTAATCGACCCGACCGGTGCAGGCGATGCATTTTCATGCGGTTTTGTTTCAGGCATTATGAGAAAAAAGGATTTAGCCGAAGCCACAAGATGGGGGATGGTTAATTCATCGAGCGTCGTTTCTAAGTTTGGTGCCACAGACGGTTTACTTAGCAGCGAACAAATTGAGCAAATACTCTCCAAAACCAACTCACTTAAAAAGTCCAAAATTTAGGAGGAATTAAATGGAAACCAAAAAAGTCTTCATAGCCAGGATGATTGATGGAAAAGGTTATGAAATGCTCAAAAATCAAAGTCATTTTGATATAAGCGCAAATTCAGAAAATCGAGTCTTAAGTCGGGATGAACTTATCGAGAAAGCACATGGCGCTGACGGAATCATCACCCTTTTGACAGATAAGGTCGATGGTGGCGTTATGGATAAAATAGGACCGCAGCTTAAAATCATCGCGAACTATGCTGTAGGATTCGACAATATTGATATCGAAGCAGCTAAACAGAGAAACATTGCTGTCACTAATACCCCCGAGGTAATGACCCAGGCTGTAGCCGAGCATGCAATGGCATTGATAACGGCCTGCGCCAGACGGATCGTAGAAGGCGATGACTTTATTCGCAAAGGCCAATATAAACAATGGGAACCGGAACTGCTACTTGGACCGGAAATCGCCGGCAAGACACTCGGCATCGTCGGTATCGGAAGAATCGGACAAGCACTAGCAAGAATCGGCTATTATGGATATGGCATGAAAATCTTATATTCTGATCCATCTAGAAACGAGGACGTTGAAAGAAATCTCCAGGCTGATCATGTTTCACTCAATACGCTTTTAGAGCGATCTGATTTTGTATCATTACATGTCCCATTGATTGATTCGACAAAACATCTAATTTCAAGTGAAGAATTGAAAAAAATGAAGAAGACTGCAATTCTGGTAAACACAGCCAGAGGAGCAATCATCAACGAAAAAGACTTGTGTGAGGCCTTACAAGAAAATGAGATTTTTGCTGCCGGAATCGATGTATATGAGTTTGAACCAAACCCCGTGGAAGGCCTCTTAAAATTATCAAATATCATTATGACACCGCACATTGCCAGTGCCACTCACGAAGCCAGACAGAGTATGTCTGAATGTGTGGCGGAAAATATGATTTCGGTGCTTCACAATATGAAGCCTAAAACATCTGTTTATTAAACAAGGAGGATCATGTCGATTAAAATCGCAATTAATGGTTTCGGACGAATCGGACGGCAAACTGCTAGGGCGCTGCTTGATAAACTGGAGGTTGGCGAGATTCCAAGGGGTAAGGTTGAAATCGTAGCAATTAACGACCTAACTGATCCGGCAGCCCTAGCACATCTTTTAAAATATGATTCTGTTTACGGAATTCTCCCAGATAAAGTTGGTTGGTCCGATAAGCCAGAAGATAAATTATTTAAGGGAGTGATCGATATAAACGAGACAAAGATCGGGGTTATAAGCGAACCAGACCCTGTTAAATTGCCATGGAAAAAACTTGGAATTGATATTGTGATCGAATCAACTGGTCGCTTTACCGATAAGCAATCCGCCTCCGCGCATTTAAAGGCAGGCGCAAAAAAAGTCATAATCTCAGCGCCAGCAAAAGACGATGACGTCGGAACTTATGTAATCGGTGTAAATGCTGACAAAATTTCACCCAAAGAAGATATAATTTCCAATGCATCTTGTACAACAAACTGTATTGCGCCGGTAATTTTTGTACTCCACGAACATTTCGGAATTAAAAAATCCATGATGACCACTGTCCACGCCTTTACCGCTGACCAAACTCTTGTGGATGGGCCGCATCGCGATCTAAGAAGAGCTCGCAGTGCTTCTATCAACACTATCCCCACAACAACGGGCGCCGCTATCGCCGCAACAAAAACGATTCCGCAGCTAGAAGGCAAGTTTGATGGATTATCAATTAGGGTCCCTGTTCCCGTTGGATCAATTTCCGATATTACAATGTTGCTGGAGAAAAAAGTTACACCCGAAGAAATTAACAAGGTCCTAACTGAAGCATGTAAAAATCCTCGGTGGCGGGGCATAATGACATGCACAAGCGATCCAATCGTTTCAAGCGATATAATCGGAAATCCTTACTCATCAGTTATCGATCTAGCGTTGACGCAAGTCGTGGATGGTGATTTAGTCAAAGTTGTTGCATGGTATGACAATGAATGGGGATATTCAAACAGATTAGTCGAACAGGCAATTTTGCTTGGTGAATTAATGGAGAAATAATATGTACGATTGCGCAATAATTGGCGGCGGGCCGGCCGCTTTGACTGCTGCGATTTATTTATCGAGATTCGAAAGAAAAACGGTTTTGCTTTACGAAACTCTTGGCGGACAAACGGCGATATCTGGAACCATTGAAAATTATCCAGGTTTCAAAACAATCGGCGGTTACGAATTAATTACCAAAATTAAAGAGCAGGTAGACGACTTCGGCGTAGAGCAAAGACCGGGGTATAAAGTTGATAAAATTAGTAAGAGTAAGGCTGGATACAGAGTAAGTATGAGCAAAAACTCAATTGAAGCAAAAACAGTTTTGGTCGCGACCGGAAGAAGACACAGAACACTCGGATTTGAAAATGAAGATAAACTGATTGGAAAAGGCATAAGTTATTGTGCGACGTGCGATGGAGCATTTTCCCGCGACAAAGACGTCATTGTGATAGGCGGTGGCTACGCCGCAACAGAAGCCGCACTGATTCTTGAGAAAATCGCAAAATCAGTAACAATTATTTGTCTGGAGAATTCACTTACTGGCGAGAAGACTACGATAAGCAAAGTTGAGAAAAATCCACGAATAAAGATCATTTACGATTCTAGGGTGATTGAATTTTTGCTAGAAAACGGGATGTTTTCAGGCTTAAGAATCATGAATGTGAATACGAATAAGGAAGGCGAGATTAACGCCAGCATGGCCTTTGTCGAAATCGGACAGGTCCCGAATTCAGATAGTTTTGACAAGATTAAAAAAAATGAGGCAGGGGAAATAATCATTGACGAGAACAACATGACTTCGATTAGCGGGGTTTTTGCTGCCGGTGATGTAACGAGCGTAAAAGCAAAACAAACCATTGTGGCATGCGGCGAAGCAGCCAAGGCAGCTGTTTCTATTAACGGCTTCATAGAGAAACAAACGTAAACTAATTTGACACGCTAATTTCGATGTGTTTCAATCTCCTTTAGTATGAAAAACAATCTTATTTCATTCCTACTTATTTTAGCTCTAACAGCATTTGGTATAAGTGTGGTTATTCCAAATGGACCAAACTATTTTGGCAAAGAGACAAAAACGCACCTTGGCTTGGATTTACAGGGGGGCGTCCAATTACTTTATGAAATCGATACCTCGAATTTAAAAGATAAGAAACCGGAACAAGCCCAAAGCGAGACAGTCGATCTGATCCAAAAACGAGTCAATGATTTGGGTGTTAGCGAACCCATAGTTCAAGCCCGAAGAATAGGGGAGAGCTATGGTGTTTTAGTTGAGCTACCAGGTATTTCGGACGTAGAACAGGCCAAAGCTATTATCGGCAAAACAGCGCAACTTAAATTTTATGAGATGGTTGATGATCAAACCGAAGTAGAAACGGGTCTCATTGGTTCCGATGTTAAAAAAGCAACTGCAGGAACCGATCAGAACGGACAAAACTTATCCGGATTATCACCACTTATTTATCTTGAATTTACAGACACTGGCGCTCAAAAATTCAAAGAGATCACCAAAAGAAATGTCGGTAAATTAATTATCACAAAGCTGGATGATCAGGTGATAAACCAGGCTACGGTCAAAAGCGAGATTGACGGCGGGAAGGCACAGATCGATGGAATCTCCACGTTAAAAGAGGCGAAAGATACGGCTAAGTTGATTAATGAAGGTGCTTTACCCGCTCCGGTTAACCTCGTTCAAGAAAGCCAGATAGGATCAACCCTGGGCAAGGATGCAATCGAAAAAAGTCTGATCGCCGGACTGATTGGGATGGTTTTGATCGCTGTTTTTATGATAAGTTATTATGGTTGGCTCGGCGTGGCATCATTTGCGGCTTTAGTTATTTATACAATCTTAACAGTCGCAATCTATAAGCTAATCCCTGTCACACTCACTTTATCTGGAATCGCCGGTTTTATCTTTTCAATTGGCATTGCCGTTGACGCCAACATCCTCATCTTCGAAAGATACTTCGAAGAATTAAAGAAGGGGATTGCAAAAACCCAAGCGCTGGAAAATGGTTTTTCGCGTAGTTGGCCAAGTATCCGCGATTCAAATATCGCCTCGCTCATTACTGCAACTGTTTTATTTTATATGGGGACGGGAATGGTCAGGGGATTCGCTGTGACACTGGCTCTAGGTATCATGATTTCACTTTTCACCTCAATCAACGTGACACGAAACATTCTAAGGTTTTTTATAAAAAATAAAAAATGAATATCATAAAATATCGAAAATTTTGGCTTATTTTTTCCGTTTTGATGGTAGCTGTCAGCATCCTGGTTATTTTTCTATTTAGATTGCCGCTAGGAATTGATTTCACCGGCGGAACTTTGATTGAGTTCAAACCTAAAGACAAGATGGAAACTCAGCAGATTAGGGAGCAAGTTAAGACAATAGGGGAGAAGAGCGTTCAAGTTCAGCAATCAGGTGAAAATCAATTTATTGTTAGATCTAGCGTTTCCTCAAATGAAGATTCAAAAAAATTTGAACAGGAAATTAAGAATAAGTTTCAGGGTTCAGAAATTGTGCGACGTGAAAATATTGGCACGCTTGTTTCAGCCAACACAACCAGGAGAGCGATTTATGGGTTGCTGATTGCTTCTGTCCTGATAATTATGTATTTGGCATACGCTTTTAGGCAAGTTCCTCGATCAGTTTCATCTTGGACATTCGGCACAATCGCTATTTTGACGCTCTTGCATGACCTCTCCGCAACTTTTGCTATTTATTGTTTTATAGGTAAAGCTCTTGGGTATGAACTTGATAGTAACGTTCTTGTAGCTGCATTAACTATATTAGGCTTCTCAGTCCACGACACAATTGTTGTCTTCGACAGGATAAGAGAGAATATTATCAAGCGGCCACAAATGTCTTTCTCGCGAAATGCGAATTCAAGTATTAATCAGACCTTTGCCAGATCTTTGAATACTTCGTTAACAGCTATTCTCGTTCTGGTTTCGATGTTGATCTTGGGTGGAAGCACAATCAAGCCGTTTATTCTTATGCTAACACTTGGAATTGCTATTGGTACTTATAGCTCGATCTTTATTGCCGCACCATCGCTCGTGCTTTGGTTTGAATACAAAAATAAAGACAGTAAAAACGTCAAAATCTAAAAAACTAAAATGTAGGCACTACCCCGCCGTCATAAGCCGGGCGGGGGAGATGAAATTGGCCAAAATTGACACTAGAACGTAACAAACTCAGCTAAGTTTTTATATTTAATTGTGGACGATTGTAGCGGCTTTTACGGGTATAAAATAAGACCTAGGCACTGAATTTAATGAGTTTTTATATAAAAAAATTCATTTATTATCCTTAAAATCTAAAGTGTTTGAAAGATATGACCGCTGGACAAAAAGTAGAAAGTAGACGGAAGGACAGGAGCTCAATAGCATCTTAGACGAGAATTATTGAGCTTTTATACAGTTATATATTATTAATATTCCTATTTATAAATATAAGTTATGTTAAATTATTTTTACCAACACCCATGACGCAAAAGACATATTGTACGACATAGAGTGAGGGACCAACTTCCTGTTACTATATTCTAGCTATACATTTATTTTGTCTTCGTCTTTTAAACTCACACCTCATCACAGAAATTTATTACTAATAAACAATCACCACCTTTCGTTATACCTATATCCTCTTATTTTAATCATCCTCGTCCATTCCAACTGGCTCTCAATAATTTCAGCCCTCTTTCCACTTGTTTTGAAACTAAACAAAAAAACTGACTCCCCCGTCATGTTTTATTTTTTAGAGGAGTCAGCTTTCTTCTCAACAACCAACCATATCCTTGCCGTGCAATATAAAACATCAAAAACCATGTCGCACAATATTATTGCACTAGTTCGTCGATTTGTTTCGTTTGGGTTTCGACTACTTTCGTCCTGCCGCTAGATTTCGTCTGACTTTCATCACTAGCAGCTCCGTCCCCATCATCTTCTCGCTCTTTTGTCTTTTTACTCTGATTCATTTCTTCCGGCTCTCCCCTACCCGTCATTTTCCTAAAGCCGGTTCTGGTTAAAAACTTCCATTTTTTCATATCATAGTCCTCAGCCTCCCGAACATTTTTTAACTCAGCGGGAACATTGTCGTCCTCTTCAATCTCTTCAACCTTCTCCGCCTCCTGCGGTTCTTTGTCGCCAGAATTATCTATGACCGGTGCCTCTTTTTTTACCTTCTCCCCTGGAGCATCACTGACCGTGTCTTCACGATCCTGTCTCACCGTCGCTGAACCTTTCGACAATAAATCCTGGGGTGGCAGGGTATTTTCGGTTTTTTCTCTAATTTCCTTCTCGATCTCTTCTCTAGGAGTAGAATACTTGGTTCGCGATTGTCCGATTATCTTTTCGGTTAGATCAGATTTTTCATAATATGGCAGGATCGTTTTAGCCGAAAATGGCGCGCTGGTGATACCATCAATCGCCATCTTTATATAAATATTGTGGTTATTCTGATTGATAAGATCGGTGGCATCAAAAACTGGCATAAACTCCCTTTGCAGCGCCTCTGAGTCTTGCGCTCCCACTCTAAACGTTATAATCGTCCCCACATTACCAAAAACCGCGTTTGCGACATTCTCTGGCATCTGAGCTATATACTGGTTAGCCATCATCAAACTCAAACCATATTTTCTAGCTTCAGACAAAATAACGGCAAATGAATCAGTCGCAAAGTTTTGAAACTCATCGACGTATAAATAAAACGGAACACGCAGGTGTTTCGGCATGTCTGCCCGACTCATAGCCGCCATCTGAATTTTTGTGATCATCATCGAGCCCAACAACGCGCTATTGTCTTCGCCGATTTTACCCATCGAAAGATCAACGAGCAAAATCTTTTGTTCGTCCATTATTTTTCTAATATCAATAGTGCTTTGCTCTTGACCAACGATGTTTCTAATCACGGTCGATGATAAGAACTGCCCAACTTTGTTTTGGATAGGCGCAACTGCTTCTGTCCTGAATTTTTGATCATAGCGCTCATATTCATTGAGAAAAAAGTCCTTGATAACCGGATCGTCAATCTTTTCTATAACCTGTCTTCTGAATTTGGTGTCAGTAAGAACTTTAATAATGCTGAGCATGGTCGCCCCTTTATAATCCAGCAACCCCAGAACGACATTTCGTAAAATATACTCTAATCTCGGCCCCCACGATTCGCCAAAGATCTTCTTGAAAATTCCAACTATGCCGGAGGCTACTATGTTTTTGTATTCCGGGTCGACACTTTCGAGCAAATTAAAGCCAATTGGATAATCTCGATCCGCCGGCGAGAAATATATGACATCGTCAACCCGGCTATCGGGGATATATTCCATAACATCATTTATCAAATCTCCATGCGGATCTACAACCGCTACTCCTCTGCCCTTCATGATGTCGTCAATAATCAAACCGCTAAGCAGGGTTGATTTACCAACGCCCGTTTTTCCAATCGTGTAAACGTGCAAGGCACGGTCACGAATTTTTATTCCAAAATTTCTCTCTTCATTTCTAAAGCTCGTTTTCCCGACGATCGTAGCATCTGTTGCCTGAAGCGGATCATCGATCAAAGGTAGATCAAGGGGTGGCTCGCCCTTTTTACTCCCCGCCCAGTCCATGGCTGGTGTTTCAACCGATTCACCAGGTAAGTGAAATATTGAAGCAAGTTCTTCGATGTTCAATATGTAACCATTAGCACCGACAATCCTCTTTTTATATACATCAACAATCGGCGCGCCCTCCACCACATTGCCTTGAATAAAACCGTTCATATTAGTCGTATTGTATTGTTTTAGAGCCCCGGCAATCGCCATCGCGTTTTGTCTCGAGCGCGTGTAATCTCCCGAAAGCGAGACAACGCGGATTTTAGTTTTAAACCCGAGCTTTGTCGCTTTGGCTTCAATCCCACCCATCGCCAGTGACTGTGGTCCAGAAATATCGGCCTGAGTGGGACTTGCCGAAGGAGTCGCAGTCGACGTGGCTGCACCTCTGGCAAGCGACCCGGCACCTCTTAGGATTGTTTTCCAAACCGGCTCATTCGGGTCTCGGCCAGATTTAATTGATCTTACAAAACTGGTCGATTTTCTCTGCCAACTATCCGCAACTGGCAAAATACACATCTGAATCCAAACTTCTTCATTTGACCCCAACTGGCTCAAAACACTGGTTATTCCAGATAGTGGATCGGCTTCAAAACTCTGAAAGGTTTTTATGGGATAAACCTCGTCTTTAGTGGTCTGGACATCATAGCCCACCACATACTTCTCCTCAAAAACTTTCTCCGTATAATCTTCAACCTCGGAAATTTCAACGGTCGGATATTGCGCATAAAATTGACCCTCAACAAATTCCTTTAAATCCCTCGGGACACTAAAATAAAATTGAATAAATTTATTGATCGAGACTATTTCAAAACTCATCTCTGGCTGAATCTTACTAGAGTAGTTAAAAACGCCGTGAAGCGCCGCAAACAAAAGTTCAGCAGCAGCAGGTGTTCGTTCGTTATTTTTCGGTACCATCAATCGCATCAAAACAGTACCGGATGAAGATGAGCTTGAGCTTAAATTTCTATTGATTGCCATTTATAGCCTCGCCTCTCTCGTAAGATCATTTTTTTCGACTTGCTCAACTATTTTAATCTTTTCGCCTATCTCACTTTCAACAATAGATACATCTCGACCGTATTTCAACCTCGATAATTCTCGTATGGCTTTCCCCAGTTGTTCATTCGCTACCGCCGGGTCTTTGATTGTTTGAAGGCTAAACGCCTTAGTCGGTGCGTTATCGATGAGAATTTTTGCATATGCATTATAAGCGTCAATCTGGTTCAAGTCTGTCTGGTTGGCAATCGGTTCAAATTCTTTGGCCATAAATTCGGCATCCGGCACGCCAATTCTAAACGCGATCAAGCTCCCGACATTGCCGATTATAGCATCTCTAATATTCTCCGGTATCTGCGCAATATATTGGTTTGTGATACTCAGATTTAAGCGAAATTTTCTCGCTTCGGACAGAATCGAGGCAAACGTGTCAGTCGCAAAATTTTGGAACTCATCAACATAGAGATAAAAATCGCGGCGTTGTGATTCGTCAATATTGCCGCGCGATAACGCTGCGGTAAAGAGTTTTGCCACAAATATCATTCCTAGCAGGTTGCTATTTATTTCACCGATTTGGCCCTTAGACAGATTGATCAACAATATCTTTCCGTTGTCCATGGCTTCGCGCAAATCAAAAGCTGATTTTGCCTGGCCAATGATATTTCTCATTGTGACATTAGTCATAAATCTGCCAAACTTGGAAATGAAGTAATTAAACATTTCCGACTTATGGAAATCAGATGTTTTAGCCAGCTGCTGCTCCCAGAAAGCTCTGACGATCGGGTCCTTTACCGCCGCAACCCTGGATTCACGAAAACCGTCATCCGTAAAAAGTTTTGGAATTTCAATCAGAGTACCACCACCCGGATACTCCATGAGCGTTAGCGCCGCATTTCTCATCCAATGTTCAAACTGTGGACCGACAAATCCCTGTCCATTCGGGTCAAAAAGTTTATAAAATATTTGGATCGATTCCTGCACCAAAAAATCTTTTTGTTCTTTGGTTTTCCACTCTAAAAGGTTAACGCCCATTGGTCTTGATGTGTCTGATGGATCAAAATAAATTACATCTTCGGAGCGCTCTTTTGGAATTTTAAGTAGTATTTTTTCAACTAGCTCTCCGTGCGGATCAAAAACAGCCAACCCACGTCCCTCCCTAATATCTTGCAAAATCAGCGACTCAAAAAAAGTTGATTTTCCAGTACCGGTCATACCAATCGAATACAAGTGGCGCCGCCGGTCGGTTTCCTTGAGCCTAATCAATGTTTCTTCTCCCCGATAAACATTTTTCCCGAGAATGATTCCCTCTTTGGGCACATTGGCCGGTGCTGGCGCCCTTTTAGCGTTAAACCACCTGATTCCCGGAGTATCAATATGTTCCGACGGAAAATGATAAATACTGGCCAACTCCTCTGAATTGAGTAGAATCTTTCTAAATCCGATAAACGATCTGAGAATAAAGTGAGTCAAAAACGCTTTTTTTTCATAAAATCTGTCCAGTTTGAAAACATTTCTGTCCGGCGTCCCAAACTGCGAAAAAGCCGAGAAGATATTCTTTAAATTCGCCTCGGCTTCAGATGCTGCCGTGGCAAGACTCACAATTCTAATCTGAACATCAAATCCCGGCTTTGAGCTTTTGGCCGCTAGAAATTTGATTGTTTCATCCTGAAGTGGAGTCAGGGTCGGTCTGTTTTGATTGTCTTGAGAAACAGAGAAGAAAATATTGGATATAAAATAAAAGATTCTATTTGCCCACCCCGCACCCAACGGAACCCCTTTTCCTTCCTGAATCCTTTTAATCGTCATCTCAACATTCCCGCGCCAGCTTTGATTTGTCGGCCGCACGAGTATTTGAATCACCGCCCTCGACTGCTCGCCAATTTTGGACAATACATTCGTAATATTTGCAATCGAGTCGCTGTCTAACTCGGTATATGTCCTGATCGGATAAATAAAGCTTCGGGCCATTTTCAGTATCCCGTAAGAGATTGACAAGCCTTCTTTAAAGACTCTGAACTCTCCGCTAGGTTCGATATTAGCGTTGGGATAAAAACTTTGGATTTGTTTTTCGACAAGGGATCTAAGACTTTGAGGCACGCCGACATAAAAAATAATTTCTCGGTCTTTGGCTACATATTCAAACGATATCACGGGTTGGCCACCAAACAGCTTATTGACTCCGCCTTCGAATATCCCGCTTAGCGATGTGAAAAACTGGTCAGCAACCGCCGTTATATCTCTGACTGATTTTAATTGCTCATAATCTTCTTTTTCATATTTTTTGGGCAATTTTACTTCAAGAAGAACAAGATCTGAAGCGCGAGACACAAGCTTTTTTTTCACGAACTTTTTATAAAGAAAATAGATCAAAACAGCCGCCAAAGCCAAGACACCGACAACAACGGCGATCAAAACAAAATTAGGACCTTGATTTATCGATTGGTAATCGGACATTTTCCCTCGTCCGTATTATATCAAAAAACCTCTCAGTGTTCTTCGGCTCTAACATAGATCGCTACAGCCTGCTATCCCCAGAGAGATCAGGGTATCGTATTAAAAAACACCTTGTTTGATCGCCTCTCTTATATCCTCAACCAGCTTGACTGTAAATCGTAAATTATGAATCGTTGTCAAATGAATTCCCAGCGGTTCTTTCTCCTGAATCAAATGTCTAATATACGACACTGAAAACTTATTTCGGCATGTATAACAGTCGCATTTTTCATCAATCGCGCCAAAATCTTCTTTTTGAGCCGACTTCGTCAAATCCACTTGTTTATATTCATAGCCGACCCCACCCAAATCTACACCTCCCCTACTAGTCTTTACCCAGACAACCCCATGACGGGCAAGTCGGGTCGGCAAAACACAATCAAACATATCTATTCCATGTCGCACAATATTGGTTATATCCTCTGGATAGCCTATTCCCATTAGATATCTCGGCTTGTTCTTGTCTAAAAGATCGCTACAAAATTTTGAAACGCTATATATTTTTTCCTTAGACTCGCCTACCGCCACACCCCCGATTGCATATCCCGGGGTATCAAACTTTTGAATATAATTTGCTGATTTTTCGCGCAACTTTAAATCAGTTCCACCCTGGCAAATCGGAAAAAGCGCCTGGTCGTTCCTTGTTTTTGCTCCGATAGATCTTTCAAGCCAACGGTGAGTTCTTCCGACCGATTCTTCCAACGACTGTTTGTCCAGATCGGCTGGCGAGCAATCATCAAACGCCATAATGATATCTGCGCCCAATGCTTCTTGAATTTCAATGGATTTCTCCGGCGAAATAAAATGCTTCGATCCGTCAAGATGTGAATAAAAAACCACCCCATCTTCGGTTATTTCAGCTGGCTTGAGATGTTTCAAAGATTTCTCTTTTAAGCTCCGTTCGCCGAGTGAGAAAACCTGAAATCCGCCAGAATCAGTTAAGATCGGCCCGTTATAATTTATGAACCTATGAAGACCACCCGCTTTTTTGATTAATAATTCTGATGGTCTAAGATGAAGATGATATGTATTAGCCAAAATTATCTGCGCACCAAGATCGTGCAGTTCGGCCGGTAGCATTGTCTTAACGGCTCCAACCGTCCCCACCGGCATAAAAACGGGTGTCTCAATACAACCATGCGGCGTAGAAAAAACTCCAATGCGCGCTTTTGATATTTTAGATTTAGCTAAAATTTTGTATTCAAACATTTATTTTTAACCACAAATCCCCGCTTTTATGCAGGGATTTGTGTTCTTTCAATTTCTAGATTTACACTAACTCAGCAGTCGCGCCAGCGGCTTCAAGCTTCTTTTTTGCTTCTTCGGCTTCGGCTTTTGGCAGGTCTTTTTTGACCTCTTTTGGAGCTGACTCAACCAGGTTCTTCGCGTCAACAAGACCGAGCTCCTGATTTATCTCTCTAACAGCCTTAATCACAGCAATTTTCTGTGCGCCGCCATCTTTGAGCATAACAGTGTAGCTGGATTTCTCTTCTTCGGCCTCAGCTGCCGCGCCAGCTGCAGGCGCACCCATAGCCATCATCGGCGCAGCGGCACTGACACCCAGCTTGTCCTCGAGGACTTTAACAAATTCTGCCAAATCGGCAACAGTCATTTCCTCGATCTTCTTGACCATATCAGCAAACTTTGCCGGTATTTCCTTCTTTTCTGCTTTAGCTTCAGCAGTAGCTTCTTTTTTTTCTTCTTCTGCCATATTTTCTCCCTTTACTTTTATTTAATTTTTTCCATATATTGGCTCAAGACATTCACCAGCCCTCTGGTGTTGCCCGAAAGCACGTTGACAAATCCTGAAAGCGGTGCGGCAATCGTGCCAACAACCCTTGCCTGAAGCTCCTCCCGACCCGGTAGAGTCGAAAGAACCTTTATCTTGGCCGGCGTCGCCACCTCGCCCCTAACGATTCCGCCAAGTATTTCGACCCCATCGTGTTCTTTGGCGAAGCCCGTTAGGATTTTTGCCAATTCGACTTCGTCTTGGCCAAAACCAAATAAAGTTGGCCGGTCTAAAATCGATTGATCAATTTCAAAATTTGTCTCTGCAAGGGCTTTTCGCACGAGCGAATTTTTTGTGACAACAGGCTTTATCCCCGCCCCCTTCATCCTTTTTCTCAAATCCGTAATATCATTTGCTTTGAGCAAACTATGGCAAACCGCCACCGCCACCGCACTGTCAGCAAATAAACTCTTCAACTCGTCTAATTTTGTTGCTTTTTTCTCTTTTGTTAAAACCATGTTTTCCCCATTAATTTATCAAATTAATCCAATTAGCCAAAAAATCGGCCTTGAGCCGATTCAAACAAAAAAAATTGTTTGCCTCGGCAGGTATCGCATCAAGCGAAATTATTCCTTTCGGACCCGGCTTTCTTCAGCGGTTTTATTATACCTGTTATGACGTGTCTGTCAACAATTATCTGACAACAAAGCTCTTACTATTTAATGTCTATCTTGACCCCGAGGCCCATCGTCGGACTGATAGTCACGGATTCTTTCCTGAGCCTGGACATCGATTTCATGATTTGTTCAATATTTTCTGCAATTTTGGCACTCTCCCATGAAATCTTGCCGACTATCATATGGATGTTCCTTCCGGCGTCAGACCTGTATTTAATGACTCTTTCGCTTAGATCCTCGACAACCGAGCTCGGATCTTCGACAACGGTACCATCTTTGGGATTAGGCATTTTGCCCTTTGGCCCTAAAACTTTTGCTAATGGACCAAGCTTCGCCATCATGGCTGGCGCTGCTACCAATATATCAAAATCAATTGTCCCCTTTTTAATCTTCTCGATTAGTTCTTCGGTGACAATTTCGACTTTCAGCTTTCTGCCTGTCCCGTTTACAAGTTTGATTGTTCCCCGCACAGCATCCTCAGCCTTTTTTGCCTTCTCGAGTTTGACCGCGAGATTAATTGTGCCATCAAATTTGCTGTACGAAAGCTTTTTAACCAGTTCAACCGCATCTCCAATAGAATACTTTTTGTTTCTATCAAAAGAACCGGCTTTTTCTAAATAAGCCTTAGATCTAATAGACTTTTTGGTCTTCTTCGATTTTTTAGCTGTTTTTTTGGCAGGTTTTTTAGGCACTTTTTCAACCTCTTTGGCCGTTTCATTATCGGTATTGATCGCTTCTAGCTCTTCTGGAGCGACGTCTTCCGTACCCGTTTCGAGTTCGGCAACCTCTAATTCGGCTTCCTGGTCGGTTGGTGAATTCTGCTCGTCTGCTTCTTTGTCGAGTTCTTCGGTCTTAAGCTCCTCGATCTCGTCCCCTAATACCTTTTTCTCTTTTTTATTTGCCATAATTTCTCCCGTGGTACAAACCCCCGTATAAATTACGAGGTCCCACTTTCGCCTTCGCAGGCTTTAAATTGTTTTGTTTTCTAAATTATCTTTAGAGATGCAGTTTAGCATTTCTTCGGTCGCTTTGTCAATCACCGAAGCGATTGTTTTGCGATCTTCCGGTGAAAATTTTGCCAGCACGTAATCTTCCGGCGCTATCGTCGGTTGACCGATGCCAATCCTCACCCGCCAAAAATCTGCGCCAATCTCACTGATGACTGATTTTAGACCATTATGTCCTCCATCCGCACCGGAAAATTTAATTCTGACACACCCAACTTCAAGGTTAAAATCATCACTGGATACGATAACTTTGCCCGGATCAATATCGTAGTATTTCGTTAGCATCGCGACCGATTTTCCCGAAAGATTCATATAGGTCTGAGGTTTGACGAGTAAGGCTTTTTTTCCGCCGATCTTGGCCTCAGCCATATAGCAATCGAATTTTTTGGACATAGTAAACTCAGCGCTTGTCTTCACGGCAAGCTCATCCACAAACATAAAACCAATATTGTGTTTCGTCTGATGATACTGCGTCCCCGGATTGCCTAGCCCCACAACTAAAAACATAATAAATAATTTCCTTACATTCCGGGAATGTTGATGCCCATTTCGCCCATCAGCGATTTGGTTTTTTCGGCCGCGACCGCTTGGACACGGCTCATCGCCTCGGAAATAACACGGACCAATTTCTCCTCAAGCTCTTTCTTTTTTTCCGGAGTTAGCATTTGCTCGCTAATAGTCACCTCTTTGATCTTTTGATCAGCCGTCATCACAATACTCAGAAAACCATCGGCGCTCTTAGCTTCAACTTCGGTGTTTTTTAGCTCCTTTTGGACTTGTTTGGCCTTTTTTTGCAATTGATATAATTGTCTTGCTTTATCGAACGCCATAAATATCTCCTATTTCAATTTATTATTTAAGTTTTCGTTTCTCGGAAAAATTCTATCATATTGCAATTATCTATCAAATATATCTTAAAAAAAAATTACAAACTATTACTCAAATATTTAAGATACGCCATAGTGAAATCGTTTAATTCGCCGTCTAAAACCGCCATAGGATTAGCTGACTCATAGCCGGTACGATGATCCTTGACCTGCTGGTATGGCTGTAAGACATAGGAACGGATTTGATTGCCCCATTCGGCCGAAACATGGTCGCCTCTGATTGACTGCTCTTTTTGTTTTTGTTCGTCTAGGAGCCTTTTCTTCAGCTTTATCTTCAGGATTTTCATGGCCGTTTCGCGGTTTTGAAGCTGCGACCTCTCGTTTTGAACGCAAACCACAATTTTTGAAGGTAAATGCGTAATTCTCACCGCCGAATCGGTCGTATTCACCGACTGGCCCCCATGGCCGCCGGATCTGAAGACATCAATTTTCAAATCCTTTTCGTCGATTTCAATATCGCCGATATCGTCAAATTCCGGAACTACTTCCACGAGCGCGAAAGAAGTGTGTCTCGCCTTATCGGCGTCAAACGGACTGATTCTGACTAGCCGGTGGACACCAGCCTCACCCTTGAGCTTTCCATATGCGTTTTCGCCCTCGATTTTAACCGCAGCGCTCTTTATCCCCGCTTCCTCCCCCATCGATTTTTCTATCAATTCAGCCTTAAAATTGTTCTTTTCAGAGAACTTCATATACATTCGCAAAAGCATCTCGGCCCAGTCCTGCGCTTCGGTACCACCGGCACCAGCGTGAATTGACAAAATCGCGGGTTTGCCATCATACGGTTCGCCAAACAATACGTCTTGCTCAAAAACCGCTAATTCTTCTTCCGTTTCAGACAATTCAAATTTCTCCAGATAATCATTTAAAAAGGCTAAGCGCTGGCTAAGCTTGGCAGAATTTTCACGATCGTTCCAAAACTCGCCGTCAAGCATTTTCGCCTGAATCTGCTCTGCCTCACGGGTTTTGTCATCAATCCTAAGTAATTTGGCTAATTCACCTTTGTTCATCAGGGTAATAGTACCTTATAAACGGAAAATTTGGAAATATATCACTAAATGAAAAACCCCAGATTAAACTGGGGTTTTTCACATATGCCTCTTACTCGAGTGATTTACGATTAGAGATTCGCCTTGATGAAGGCAAAACCACTTCTCGCTTTAAGCAGCGCAAACGATGCAGTGCCCAATAGACCTGCCGCGACTGCCGGAATGGCAATCGGCGAACCAGTCTTAGGGAGTTCTGCCGGTTTGGCAACTACTTTTTTGGCTACTGCGACTTTGACAGCCGGCGTGCTAGCCGAAGCTTTAGCAGCAGATGCGGCGGCCGAAGCCTTCGCATTGCCTGCCGAAGCCGAAGCGCTGGCATTGCCAGCAGCGGCGGCCGCAGCGCTAGACGCGCTAGCTCCATTGGAACCAGCCGAAGCTGATCCGCTTGAAGACGCGGCAGCGTTGCCAGCAGCGGCAGCGGCCGAACCTGAAGCAGCAGCGCCGTTTCCGGCTGCAGCAGATCCGCCGGCTGATGCCGCGGCTCCACCAGTGCCAGAAGACGAGCCACTGTTTTGTGATTGGCTCTGGCTCAAAGACTGGCTTTGATTTTGACTCACGCTAACATTAACCGGACTGTTAACAACAGTCTTTTGGCTAATGCTATTACCTGATTTGATCGATGATCCGCTAAAGCAGCTAGAACAAGTCATATCTGCCTTGATACTTTTGATCATTTCTTCTGCAGTTGCGGCTTTTGCCGTACCAGCGCTAAGTATAGCAACGCCTAATGCAATTAATAATCTTTTCATTTCTCTATTCTCCATTAACCCCTCTGTGCTCGACCTCTCACAGTTTCCTTGTTATGCCTTGTGGAATTCCTTCCACTACGTTGAGTTACCCAACTGTACTGGAAAGAATTTTGTTTGGTGTGGCCACCCGCATCGCTGCGGGTGGCCACGGTAGGCTTGGGCGGTTGCTAGTGCAACGCCTGAGCCTGTGTCGCGTCTTGCGCCTGTGACTGTTTCACCTTCACAGTCACAGGGGTGTTGACCACGGTGCTTTGCTTGGTGGTAACGCAAGCGCTACCACCGGTAGACGTGGTTGTGATAGTGGTATCGCCACCCGGAGACCGGCCAATGAAGGCCGTCCCCAAAGCCGCGAGGGCGCCCGGCTGACCGGGCTCGACATACGTTGTTGATTGGGCGCTCTGGCAGCGCCCGCAGCCCTCGAAGGGCTGCTCCCGGCGCATGCCAGGGACATAGGCATGGTAGAGAACCAGAGCGGCGGCCGGCCCAGGAGGACCCGGAGGGCCGTCAAAGCCTCGCGGGCCCTGGGGCCCGTCGAAGCCCTGGGGACCGTCAAAGCCCTGAAGACCCCTAGGGCCCTCTGGACCGACAGGGCCGCCAGGACCAGCGGGGCCAGACGGACCGGCAGGACCCTCGGGGCCAGCGGGGCCGGTGTCACCTTTGACACCGGGCGGTCCAATGAACCCGCGGGGGCCGCCAGGACCCGAGGGTCCACCTGGGCCAGCAGGGCCGGCAGGACCACGGGCCCCGGCCGGACCGGCACCGCCTGGAGGTCCGCCAGGGCCGGTGGGACCCCTCATGGGTTCCCACCACAGAGCGATTAGGTTCCCCCTTGTGCCGCGCTGGATCACGGCATAGGGAACTCCTTCCACCACTGACATCGCAGGCTCAGACCCCATCGGAATGACGTACCCGGGCATCAGCCCAGGGCCGCCCATCCAGATAAAGGTCTCTGTCTGCTTGGGGGAAGACCCCCACGCTCCGACTACGAGGGCTGGGCCTTCCAGGGCGCCAGCCCAACCGAAACCGTCCCAGAGTCGCCGGCAGACGAGATCTGCCGGCCGGCCCATTCGTCGATACAACCGACGAATGGTCTCCAAATCAGGAACGAGGTTGGCGTGTGCCGTTTCATCACTGCTGAAACGGACACGCTCCTCACTCATGTTCATCTCGCTCACCGCAAACACTTGAGAGTGTTGCGGCTCGCTGCTCTTCCTTGGCGCGGCGAGCCCGAAGGTCGCCGACACCAGGATCAGACCTACTACCAGACAGATGCGTCGCATGACGCACCTCCCTTACTCAAGGCTAACCCCGCGAACGCGGGGGATGAATCTCTAACCAAAGACCCGAGATTGCCGCGCGACACAGATTGCTTCGCCCGACATGACGTCGGGCTCGCAATGACGCGTATACTACCTTGTCATTGCGCGGCGTGGGAGTGGAGACCACGCCTAACTCTGAGCCGACGCTGTGGCAATCTTCACGACTATGCGAAGCGGGCGAGGCCTGCCTAAGAGAGCGCAGACCGCCCGCGGAGTTACTGGATGGAAGTGACAACCCAGTGGGTTCCTGTCCTCACGACAGGAACCCACATTCCGTCCTCACGGCTGACCGTGAGAGCCATAGGCCCTCCACCAGCCAGCCAGACGGCCTCCCCATCAATGAGAGGCTGAACGACAGCCCCGCCGGGGAGGTTCAAGGTGAGGATCCCATCGGCCGGGACCTCGTACGGCCGTTTCCGGCCGCTGGTTACGAGCGCGAACGATCGCGGGCAAATGACTTGCCCGCTCTCGTGCAAGAAGACAAAAGTCGTAGTCGGTGGGCCTTGCCGCCCCCACTGGAAGTCCGTATAAAGCATAGACTTTCCGGGCCGGCAGGTGTAACCCAAGCGCCGGGCTACGCCACCGAGGTACTCGTCCCACTCCCAGGGGGAGTTGGGTACGCCGCCGAACGAACTCGGGGCCGGGCCGTCGCCGGAGCCCAGCGTCTGCCGCTGGTACTCGCTCGGCACCGGCCGGCCGTATTCGTCGGTCGGTTGAACAACACGAAACGGCAACAGTGCCGAAGCACCCTTGCCGGCCTCGATGTAGATGTCCACGCTGTGCGCCAAGCACAGCAACGTGGACGTGTCCAACACGAATAAGTATGGTGGCTTATCCGTCCTGAACCCCCGAAAGCAACCGTTGGAGTGGCGGACCTCGTCCCTATATGTGTCATGCAGCCACTCCTCCTGGTCGTAGCCAGGCGGCGGCGGCGGGACGATCTTGAGATAGTTCTGATCGCCGTCGACCCGAACTCTCTCTACACCCACGGGCCGGTCCCCGGTTGAGGGGGCCAAGATCCCAACTAGGACCAGGCCCCTCACGACGGGAATCCCCGAATCGATGACGACACGGTTACCCGTGCCGTCAATGTCGAAGGTAACTTCGTGAGTGACATCCCGCGGGTCGCGGGCCGAAAGGGCCCCGCTGACCACGGGCGTGAAGAACTGCACCACCCGTGGATGGCTCCCGAAGAGCCACTCCACGGCGTCCCCCAAGAACCCAGCCTGTGCCGGGATCATGGAGACGGAAAGCAGGAGCCCGGCGTAAGCCGGGAGGACCAGAAACGCTCGCAGAACGAGCGCCCTGATCCGCTTCTTGAGTCTCATTCCGATCAACTCCTTCGCCGCATAGCGGCAGCTTGCCGCCATTGCGGCGTGTCGAGGGCGCGATTAAGCCACCCTCTTTTTGTTTGTGTATAGCTTCGGACATTTGAAAGCACGAATAACGTATAACGAGATATGTAGATGATGAGATTGCCACGCTCATTTCATTCGCTCGCAATGACTGTGTTGCATTCTCCTGCATTAAGCGTGCCAGGGTAGGAGTTGTTAGGTTCTGGAGGTGGTACTCCAGAATTCTCTCTATGTGTGTAAGGACCAATCACGAGCTCCACTCTCGTGATCCCATGGCCCCTACAAATAACGCGAGCTTTAGCTCGCACCGCTGACCGCACTTGTGCGGAAGACTGAGATACAAAAGTAAGCACAGTCGTTGTTATCAGCGATACATATCATACAGAACCTACAAAACTCGTGAGTTCAAATGTCCGAAGCTAGCAATTTGTCAAAATACTTGCCCGCCTCGGTAAGACGAGCAGAATTCTAGCCAGGAGGTGAGAAGGAGGGGCATAGTCTCGATCCAAGTCGAGACAACTCTCCCAAATCCCAGCCAGAATTCTATGCGTCTTTTCGAAATTGCAGTTGTAAAGGTAAAAAAATAAGAAGGGCAAAAAACCGCCCTCCTTTCCTTATTTTTGCGACATCTGAATATACCCCTATCAGGCTATTTTGTCAATAGAAGTGCCACCCTTTGAGTCTTCGATTTTATAGCCTTTTGTCGTGATCTGGGCTTTTAATTCATCCGCCTGATCAAAATCACCGGTTTGACGATACTTATTTCTCTTGCTAATCATATCGATTAAATCATCATCAAGTTCAACTGTTGATTTGATTCCATCATAACTAAACGATTTTTTTGATAGATCAAGTGCCAAAAAGCGATCAATTTCCTCGAGAAACTTAAACGATTGCCGGCTGTGATAGCCAGATTCATACGCCGCCGAGACTGTTTCAAAAATGACTGCAAAGGCTTTTGGCGTGTCCAGATCTTCGGATAGATATGTTTTAAATCTCTCTAACCTGTTGGCGAAAAACTCCTCCTCCTCATCTGAGCCATCTTCGTTATTGGCCTTCGCGGCAAAATTGGTGATTTTTTGTCGGGCTGCACGTGCACCGGATAAAGCTTCAAAACTAAAATTTAATTTGGAACGATAATGCGCTCCAAGAACCATAAATTTGTAATCAAGCGGATCAAAGCCTTTCTCGATTAAATCCGAAAGTCTCAAGAAGTGTCCGTCGGATTTGGCCATTTTCTTGCCATTTTCTAAAACAAAATCGCTATGCACCCAATATTTTGCCAGTGGTTTGCCTTCGGCGGCCTCTGACTGGGCAATTTCGTTGGTGTGGTGAACAGGTATGAGATCAATTCCACCGGTGTGGATTTCAAAGGGTTGGCCAAGATACGCCACACTCATCGCCGAACACTCGATATGCCAGCCCGGGAATCCAACTCCCCACGGCGAATCCCACTCCATTTGCCGGCGCGACTCGCCACTCGTGTTTGAGAATTTCCACAGTGCAAAATCGGTCGGATTGTGCTTCTGCGAGTTCGTTTCTACGCGCGCACCCTCGATTTGGCCGGCTGTATTTAACCCCGCCAACTTGCCGTAATCCGTAAGCTTGGATGTATCAAAATAAACACCGTCATCGATTTTGTAGGTGTAGCCCTTTTTCTCTAATTTCACGATCAAATCGATCTGTTGCTTGATGTGCTCAGTGGCACGGGAAATGACATCGGGTTTCTTGATATTCAATTTTTGCAGATCATCTAGAAAAGCCGCCTCATAAAATTTGGCGATCTCCCACGCCGACTTGCCTTCTCGCTTGGCCCCTTTTTCAATCTTATCTTCTCCGTCATCGGCGTCATCAGTAAGATGGCCTACATCTGTTATATTCATCACGTGCTTAACATGATAGCCAAAATTTTCCAGCGTTCGCACCAATAAATCGTCAAAAACGTATTTTCTCAAATTACCAATGTGGGCATAATCATAAACCGTTGGCCCACAAGAATAAATTCCAATCTCATCGCCAGATATTGGTTCAATCTGCTCGATTGAGCGGCCGAGGGTGTTAAATATCTTCAGTTTTTTCGGCATTTTCCTCTTTTTTGTACTTCTTTTCTTCCACTTCGGCTTCTGATTCAAGGCTCACCTCATCGTCAAACAAATCGTCGGATTTCTCAATTTGTTCAATCTTGGCCAACTCAACCTTAAGCGATTCCATTTTTTCGCCACAAACGGGGCAAACAAGATCATGACCCTCGAATCCGCAGATGGGACAAAAATAATTGGCTTCAGTTGACAAGTCTTGTTCTTCCATATTTCTCCTTTCCCGCCTTAAAACTCTTTTCTACCTTCGAGTGAGCGAGAAAGCGTCAACTCGTCGGCATATTCTAAATCTCCACCGACCGGCAACCCCCTGGCCAACCGCGTAATTGATACGTCGACTCCCTTCAGCCGATCCTGAATATACACCGCAGTCGCCTCGCCCTCAAGTGAAGGATTGGTGGCTAAAATAATTTCCTTAATTGTAGCAGAATTATTCCTCACTCTGTCTACCAGCTCGCGAATGCGAATATCGTCGGGACCGATGCCATTTATAGGCGAAACCACCCCCCCTAAAACGTGGTAAAGTCCCTTGAATCCGGCCCTGTCCAGCGCCATCACATCCAGCGGTTCTTCGACTACGCACAGAAGATCCTTGTTCCTCTGATCGTCCTGACAAATTCCGCATGGATCAGACTCGCCATAGTTAAAACACGTCGAACAAATCTCCAGATCCTTTTTGAGTTTCGCCGCTGATTGCGAGAGTTTAAGTAGGTCTTCTTCGGGCTGCTTGAGAAGATAGAAAACAATTCTCGAGGCAGACTTTGGTCCTATCCCGGGAAGACGCGAAAATTCATCCACTAGATTTTGAATAGATTTTGGCAGCATAAGGTAAAATTAAGTATTAAAAGTTAAAAATAATAACTTATTTCTTTTTTATTTCCAACTCATTGGTCTGATCTTTAACGTCTGATTTTTGATTTATTCTTTCTATATACTTGCACTCGGGATATTTGCTGCAGCCGATAAAAGGTCCGTATTTGCCGTTGACGACCTTGAGATCAGCTTGACACCGCGGACATTTGCGATTTTTTATCAGCTCATTAGCTTGATCCAGTTTAGCCTGAACTTTTTCATCGACAAATGACTTCGTAAAACGACACTCTGGGAAACCGCTACAGCCATAAAACCGGCCGTTTCGCGAGTACTTTAGCACGAGCTTCTTGCCACAATCAGGACAATCCTCATCGGTTTCCTCGTCAAGAGTAGTCCTTTTTATCTTTTGCTCGCCGATTTTCAGTTTTTTGCTAAATGGTCCGTAGAAATCTTTAATAATTTTTTGCCACTGGATTTTGCCCTCGGCCACAAGGTCTAGATCATCTTCCATCTTGGCCGTGAAACTATAATCGACAATTTCAGAAAAATTTTCAACTAGAAGATCATTAACGACAAAACCGACTTTGCCGGGTATGAGCCTCCCCTTGTCCTTTAGGACATAGCCTCGATCCTGAATCGTCGACATGGTTGGCGCATAGGTTGATGGCCGGCCGATTCCCCTCTCCTCGAGTGCCTTGATCAGCGTCGCTTCCGAATATCTCCCTGGCGGCTCGGTGAAATGCTTTTCATTTTTAAGATCTACGAGCTTTGGCTTGTCTTTAACCTCAAGATTCGGAATCTCAATGATGGAAATTTTTCCCTGGTAAAGCTTCGCCCAACCGTCAAAACCGATAGTTTGCCCCCTGGAAGCAAAGCCATATCCGCCATTTTTTGTTTTGGCCTCGATCACATCAAGCTCAACCCGCGCCATCTGCGATGCCAGTGTTCTGCGCCAGATCAGATCGTACAGCTTAGCCGTTTTAGGATCGAATTTACCCCCCGTCCGCTCCGGTGTAACGGAGATATCCGTTGGCCTAATACATTCATGCGCCTCTTGGGCACGAGCGGTTTTTGTCTTATATACGCGAGCAAATTCGGATAGATATCGATCGCCAAAATTTTCTTTAATATAAGATGACATTTTGGCCTTGGCCGCCGCCGAGATACTGACCGAGTCGGTCCTCATATAAGTTATAAAACCCTGCTCGTACAATCCTTGCGCCAACCGCATCGTTTGTTTGGCCGAATAACCGCAACTGTTCGCTGCGTCTTGTTGCATACTCGAGGTTGTAAACGGAGCCGCTGGATTGCGAAATTCTTTTTTTCGCTCAACAGAAACAACTACATATTCACCTTTTTCCAGTTCTTTTTCGATTTTCTTGGCGGCGGCTTCGTTTTTGACTTCAAGCTTATCCGTTTTTTTACCATTTATTTCGCACAATCTACCCTCAAAATCTATCTTATCCTTTTGTAAAATGGCCACAATTGTCCAGTATTCTTCCGGTTTGAAGGCTTGTATCTCACGTTCACGCTCAACAACCAGCCTCAAAGCAACCGATTGAACACGACCAGCCGAAAGGCCTTTCATGATCTTTTTCCACAACAGAGGGCTCAGATTATATCCCACCAGCCTATCGAGCACTCGCCTGGCCTGTTGGGCGTCGACAAGGTTCATATCGATTTCGCGCGGGTGCGAAACGGCGTCTTTAATCGCCTCTTTGGTGATCTCTGAAAACGTAATCCTCTTTAGTTTTTGACTTTTCTTTGCCCCAAGACCAATCGCCTCGGTGATGTGCCACGCAATCGCCTCCCCCTCGCGATCAAGGTCAGTTGCAAGATAGACGGTTTGGGCAGTCGTAGATTTTTTCTTCAATTCACTGACAATTTTTTTGGCTTTTGACGGTACCAAATACTTCGGTTCGAAATTGTTCTCAATTTCGATCCCGATATTGCTTTTGGGCAAATCCCTAACGTGACCAAAAGACGCCAACACTTCATAGTTATTTCCCAGATAAGAATTGATGGTTTTTGCTTTGGCTGGCGACTCGACGATGACCAAATTTTTCATGCTTTCCCTCTTTTATAAACTAGATTATCTTTTAGCGTTCGCGATGACTTGGCAAATGACTGCAGAAAATAACCATTTTTTTATATTCTATAGTATTTCCCTAAAATGTCTTTTTTTACAAGCCCCTCGATCTCAAGACGCATTAGCTCAATGTTGAGTCTTACCGCATCAATCTCGAGGCACTTAAGTATTCTATCAAAACTTCCGTCAGAATTAACTATCACGTCTATAATTGCCTGATCTTTTGCGCAAATGTTCTTAGGCTGTAAAGTCCTAATTCCTAATGCTTCAAGCAGATCACCCTCTGATGTCGCACAATATGCACCAGTCGCAATCAACTTATTTGTCCCCATCGCACTGGGTCTACTGATATCGGCCGGCACTGCATAAACATCCCTGCCTAAATCATTGGCATAGCCGGCAGTGATTAACGCTCCCGATCGTTCCGGTGCTTCACTAACCAAAAGATAATCCCCTAACGCGGCAATAATTCGATTACGATAAACAAATAAATACTTTTCAGTCTTGAACCCCGGTGGATACTGAGAAACTATTATTCCACCCGATTTAATAATCCTGCCAGATAAAGCTTCATTTTGCGGCGGATAAATTTTGTCAATCGCGTTACCCAAGACCGCAATCGTTTTACCGCCAGCTTCAACGCACGAGCGATGAGCGCAACTATCAATCCCCAAGGCCAAACCAGAGACAATCACAAAACCATTATCGGCTAATACCTTGGTAAATCGCTCTGTTGTAGATAATCCATAGGCAGAACATTTGCGCGTACCGACAATCGAAAACGTTTTTGGACTGTTGAGAAGTTCTGCATCACCTCTGACGTACAGAGCAAACGGAGCATCGGAAAAATCCAACAAACGCTTTGGGTAGGAACTATCAACTATTGTAAGGACCGCAATACCAAAGCGTGTCAGCTTCTGCTCGTATTTTGTAGTCTCTGATTTTAGATCATTAACTTCCAAGCCTAAACAATTTACGGCGAAACGATCGCAATTCTTCTTGGATTCAATCCACCGCGCAGCCTCGGTGTTTAGCGGCTTGGCTGCGCGGCTTAGAGCAATCAGCGCTTGGCGCGAGAGCATTTATTTTACGTAGACCCAGTATGGCTTGAGTGATCCGACAACTTGTGTCGTGACATCAGTTGCTAATGGATTCAGAACCTTGAAGGCTTTGTCGGCTTCTGTCGCTGTGCCGTCTTGGATGAGATAGATTCTCTGATATACAAGGCCTGCGGTTGCCAGATCAACAAGTGTCTTCTGTTCGCCAGCCACAACCGAGTGGTTGATTTGGCTCAGATTCAGATCGGACGCGGTGCTGTTGGCCACCAGATTCCAACCCTTGGACAACGAAGCGGTTATTTGCTGCGTTTCAGCGACGCTAGCTTTTTTGATCGTAACCGTGGCGCTGGTGCTTGGATTATAGACATAATAACCGATGCCCTTCTTGAGATATGAGAAATCATCGCCATTGTACGTTGTGGCCCACTTACTCGCCTTGGAGGTGTCAAACTTGAAAAGTTCGAGACCTTTATTGGTAAACTCCAGCCCATCCACATAACCGAGGCTTTCCGGCACAACGAAAGTTGAGAAACCTTGAGCGAATGACACCGTGCTACCATCCACAATCGCAGTCGAAGTCGCTGTGGCGGTCGCAGACTGAGACGCAGCGTAATCCAAGGCCTGATCAACAAGAGTCTTGCGGCAGGTTGCATCCTCGACACACTTCTTGAATTCAGCATCGCTTTCGCCCAGTTCTTTGATCTTCTTGTAGAATTCTTCGAGAGTACTGGCTTTTATACCGGTGCTTGTTGTCTCTGATGGATTCAACGGATCTTCGGTCAGGATCGAGTCGCTGCCGGGTCTGCCAGGCGCTTTAGTCGGATCATTTCCGGCGGCAATCCACTTATATTCTTCTGACTGCTTACCGCTATTGATCTTGATTGCGCCATTCTCGACGACGAACTTCACATCCCTACCGGTCGTGTAACTGATACATTGGTTTCTCTGTGCAGCCGTCCCAGTGTCACACGGTTCGTCGCGGCAGACATTGTTTTGGATGAAGAAATACCAGGAAATATATTCGTCTTGCGTCGGATTTCTCTTGAGAAGGTCGTTGTAGGCCTTGAAGATCCGGGCTGAGCGCTCTTTTTGCTCAGCTGACTCGATCGTATACTTATTCCATTTTTCGTAATGACCGCGTAGTCCCCCGTTAATACTTCGACAGATATAAATCTGATCGTATTTGAGGGTCAAATTATTATTATCATCCTTGGGAATCATGCCGTACTCGGCCAGACCCTTTCTGGTCGCAGGATTGGTCGAACAGTCTGGTCTATCATCTCCGCCAAATAGGTGTATTTGGCCGATGATCGGAACGTTTAGCGAAATTCCGTCCTTACCGATACTAATTCCCGCCAATCCACCCAATCCGGGAATACCGATAGATGTACCGGAGCTAGGACTAAAGTAAAGTGGAATCTGCGAGCTACCAATCGTGACTGTGCCGCCGAAGTTGAGGCCGCCTGAGCCAAGACCAAGAAGCACATCAGCACCAAGACCCAAGGCTCGCCCAGCATTAATAGTACCGGCAAGATTTCCGCTACTATCAAGAGTAACTCCCGCGATATCAACTCCCGAAGAATTCTTATAGTCATAGGTAAATGACAGATTGCCGGTCCTATCAAAATACAGTGTCCCCGTGCTACTCTTACCGCTGTTATCGCCAAGAAGCTGTACAGCACCCCTGACATTACCGTTTGTGTCTAGATAAACCATGCCTCCCTCATCGCTCTCCGTAAATGCGTTGATTCCGTGATTGATGTTGATCGGAATCTCGAATGCTTTGGTATTGGCATTGTAGTTGAAAACCCTGTTTTGGAATTTGAACTGGCCACCAAGCGAACCATCTCTCGAGATGGTTGCCTTAAACAAACCAATACTATTATTACTCCCCAATAAAGGCGTGCTATCGCTGTTGGAGATCTCCGCATACACATCTCCGGTCAACGGCTGAGAATATAGCTTCACGTCTTTATCGCCGTAAACCCACGACATATACCCAGAATAGGTCTGTTTAATCGGATCAAATGAGACAGTGCCGATAAGATTTTGATTTTTGTCATAGACTTTAGATGTATATTCAAAATTACCAGTATTCGGATTAATGCCTAGTGTCCCAGCTTTACTCCAGCTAAACTCCTTGTCTAATTTTGCTTTGACAACGCTAATGCCATTAGCGCCAGTCGCTTCGCCTGTCAGCTCAATATCACCGGGAGCGGTAGTTGTCGCGCCAGAAGCACTGGTCTCGCTTCCACTCTTCTCCGCTGATTTTAAGGCGGTTTTTGCTTGATCCCGATAAGACTGAAACTCCATCGCGCCACTCACATCAAGTTTTCCAATTAAAGACCCATATTGGCTGTCCAAGCCATCCAAAGTCTCCACGTCTTTCGCATCCTTAATTATGCTCTTCAGTTGTGCCAGAGCAGCCGATGACCTGTAAATCAATGCGTTGACATCAGCTGTGCCCGAAGCCAGATCAATTGTCGGTTGGTCGTGAATTGCATCTACCGCTTCTTTCATGTTCGCAAAAGCAGATGCATATCTAGCTGTCACACTTTGCAAACCAGAAATCGCTGAGCCAATATCGGTTATAGCCTTACTTTGTATATCGCTGCTACTTCTCTCTGTTTGCTTCTTCGCTTGGCTAATAGCTCCATCAAAATTTAAATTCCAAGCTGCCTCCGTTGCAAAATACGAGTCATACCAGTAGGGATCTCCATCAGATGTCGCAGAAGTTGCTGTGTCGGTGGTCGTTGTTCCTTCGGCCATCCCTTCAGTTCCTCCCTGCGCATTAAAATCCACCCCCGATTCCGCAACATCCTTAGCGGCAGCCGCCGTTTTAATCGCCGGTGGCGAAGTAACTTTAGCGGCAGCGGCAATCGGCGCAGCCGCTTTTACCGGTTCAGATGGGGTTGTCGCTTTGATGTAAGCCGATTTAAAGCCGCCGTTTGATATATAATCCTCAGCCACAGATATCATCTCTGCGCGCGTCCTTCCCTTCCCTACCTCGCCAGCAGCAATCTTTTGTCCCCCAGAAGTTGTATAGCCATTTAGCTGGATAGCCTCTAAGGCACTTTCAACTAAATACTGAGTATAGATTGACCTATCCGGATTTGTTGACCAGGAACTTTCCAAACCTCTTTCTAACTTGCCCGAAAACTCTTCGAATGCTAAAGATGCAGCAGCACTAACTTTAGAACTAGATGATGCAGCTATAGCTTGAGTATAAGCTTCTGCCTCAAATTTTAACGCAGTCTCAGCCTGACTTGAGATATAATCAGGTGTTATTGGCGCTTGATCTACTGTCAATTTACCAGACCTAAGCCCAGCCACAGTCATAGAGGCGACGCTACGAGCCGTACTTGCATCGCCTAACTTACTAGCACTCAACGCTGTTTGAAAATCCTTTTTCCATTTTTGAATTTCCGCCTCGGAACTAGCCGCCCGAGCAATCTGGGGAGCAAAGACACCGCCAGAATCAGCTTTTGACACCTTCAATGTTCTTCCAGAGAGCTCAGTCCAATAGTTTTTCCAAAACGTATATTTTTTCGTAGAATCAACCGGAACCTTTGTCAGTTTCCCATTTATCAAATCGTCTTCAAGGAGGTAGAGATTGTGAGCTACTTCAAAAAAGTTTTCGCCTGATTTTCTATTTGAAATATAGGCATCATAAATGATTACCCTGCGCTCAGCATAGCTTGGATCTTTAATACTCGCATACGCGCCATCCGATGATACGTCGGCGCTGATATACTTACTAGCACCGTAATACAGGGCACTCCCTGCGACAACTACCGCCAAAGCAACGCTCAAGACCCTTAAAGATTTCCTTCTTACCACATCCCCTCCTTGTAATTGATGTTGTATACAGTTTTTCAAAAAAATTGCGAGAATGCAAGGGGGTGAATATTTATATTTGGCAAAAAGAGAGAGGATTGCTTCAGCACTCCGACATTCTGCTTCGAAATAGCTGACGGGGAACAGATTGCCACGCTCACCTCATTGTTCGCAATGACTATTGTCTGTCATCACGCGGTGTGGGAGTGGAGACCACGCCTAATTCAAATGCTGTGGCTATCTAGGGTAAATTGCCGCGCTTCGGAATTAGCCGCGGATTCCACCCCGCGGCGGCTCGCAATGACACATTGTTTTAATTTATTGAAAATTATAAATTGCAAATTAATCATTCATATATAACCAGTATACGCATTAGATACTTATTAAGTGTTACCGTAGTCTTTTGTTTTTGCGACTGACTTTTTTAGCGTGAAGTTGCCTAATCAGCCAGTCACTTCTTTGTTTCAATATCTTGGGGTTAAGTGTAGCATATT
>Ga0247841_10002460_pt1 | contig 36976 bp, 35 predicted proteins | sample LaCruzMarch2015__2_FD_192410 | JGI IMG/M metagenome (GOLD analysis project Ga0247841, IMG submission 192410) | Freshwater microbial communities from meromictic Lake La Cruz, Castile-La Mancha, Spain - LaCruzMarch2015_18m | ecosystem: Environmental > Aquatic > Freshwater > Lake | place: Spain... | reverse complement strand
GAGGACGGACTGGAGGTTTGCCGGAACGACTTTGGGCTCTTTGATGGATTTTATGGCGCGGTCGGGGTCTTTGAGACCATGGCCGGTAAGTATGCAGATGAGCTTTGGTTTTTTGAATTTTTTGAAATACCCCTGCTTATTTAATTTTATCACGCCTGCTACTGAAGCAGCTGACGCAGGCTCTACAAATACCCCTTCTTTTGACGCCAGAAATTTATACGCATCCAGGATTTCATCGTCGCTAACCATATCGATGAGGCCTTTGGATTCATCCCTTGCGGCTTCTGCCATTTTCCAGCTGGCAGGGTTTCCTATGCGGATAGCGGTAGCGATAGTTTCTGGTTTTTCCACGATCTTGCCTCTGACTATAGGAGCAGCACCTTCTGCCTGAAAACCAAGCATAACGGGAAGGCTTTTTATTTTGCCTTTTTCTTTATATTCTTTATAGCCTTTCCAGTAGGCAGTAATATTACCTGCGTTCCCGACAGGAATTGCGTGAAAATCCGGGGCAAAACCCAATTGATCGCATATCTCAAATGAACCGGTTTTCTGGCCTTCTATTCTGTAAGGATTTATTGAATTTACCAGCTGAATATGGTGCTTTGCGGTAATTTCTTTTACGAGATTAAGTGCATCGTCAAAATTCCCGTCAACCGCGATAACCTGCGCCCCATGTATAAGCGCCTGGGCAAGTTTACCCAGGGCTATAGCGCCTTTAGGGATCAGGACAATGCATTTAATCCCTGCCCTGGCAGCATACGCAGCAGCTGACGCAGAAGTATTGCCGGTAGAAGCGCACATTACTGCCACATGTTTTTCTTCCAAAGACTTTGAAATCGCCATGGTCATGCCCCTGTCTTTGAAAGAACCAGTCGGGTTAAGGCCTTCGTATTTCAGGTAGACCTCTCCGCTTATCAATTCTGAAAGATGGCATGAATACACGAGAGGAGTGTTGCCTTCGTTAAGAGTGATCACCGGGGTATTTTTAGTAACCGGCAAAAATTCCCTGTATTTATCTATAATGCCTTTCCACATAAAATTATTTCTCCAGCCTTATAACAACGCTTTTTTTCTTTATGGCGGACAATTTGTTTATTTTACGCAATGCAGCCTGCATATCTGATTCTTTTGCTTCATGGGTAAGCATGACTATGGGAACAATGTGCGCCTCACGTCTTTCCTTCTGCACAACGCTTGCAATGCTGATATTATGCCTGCCTAAAAGATCCGCTATATTTGCGAGAACACCAGGTTTATCTATCGCGGAAAAATGCGCGTAATACCTGGTAACCACATCATCCATTTTTCTAAGTTTTTTGATTTCAGTATCTCCGGGTATGACGGATTTTGCTGAATTTTTGCCGCATGCGATCTTATAACCGATATCCACTATATCGCTGACTACAGCGCTTGCAGTAGGCAGTTTACCTGCGCCCTGGCCATAGAACAGCTGTTTCCCTACTAAATCAGCCTCTATAAATATAGCATTATACACGCCTGAAACAGATGAAAGCAGATACTCTGAAGGCAAAAGAGTGGGATGAACCCTGACTTCTAATTCATTGCCATAGCGTTTTGCTATAGCAAGGAGTTTTACCACATAGCCAAGGTCCTTCGCGTACTGAATATCAAGATTAGAGATATCTTCAATGCCTTCTACGAAAATATCATTCACGTCCACTCTTTTCCCAAAAGCCAGAAGCGAAAGTATAGCAAGCTTGTGGCTGGAATCCAGGCCTTTTATATCCAAAGAAGGGTCTTTTTCAGCATAACCTTTTGACTGCGCCTCTTTAAGAACAGCTTTAAAGCTTGAGCCCTGGTTTGACATGTTTGACAGTATGTAATTCGAGGTGCCGTTAAGAATTCCAAAGATACCCGAAAATCTATTGCCCGCCATGCCTTCGCGTATTGCCTTTATAATAGGAATACCTCCGCCCACGCTGGCCTCAAAATATATTTCCCTGTTAGATTCTTTGGCCTTCTGAAAAATCGCTGCGCCTTCGGTTGCCAACAATAATTTATTTGCGGTGACTACATGCTTACCCTTTGACAGCGCCTTCATCACAATCTCTTTTGCAGGGTGAATCCCCCCAACCAGCTCAACAACAATATGAATATGGGGATCATCTATAACCCTATTGAAGTCTTTGGTAAGCATTTTTTTAGGAATATTTACTTCTCTTTTTGAAGACAGGTCCTTGTCGCAAACCAAAGAAAGATTAATATCTATCCCGGTGCGTTTTAATAACAGGCTTCTTCTCTCCATCAGATATCTTGCAACGGCCGATCCTATTGTTCCAAAACCTATCAACCCTACATTTATTTGATTCTTCATTTTTTTATCCATGATCCACCAGTCTTCTTATAGCCTCTTTTACCTTCTGTTCCACGTCTACAAATTTTACCCTTGTTTCATGCATGATACCCTTTGACAGCTGTATTGAATCAATAACCTGAGCCTTGATTATAACATAGTCTGAAAATTCAGGCAGCCTGAGCTTAATTTTTAAAACAATATCTTTTTCGAATTGCCTGTCAGAAATAAATAATAATCCCCCTTCGCTTAAATCCTTAGTTTGGGAGACGTCAAATTTCAGATCTTCGCCTCTTATGGGCGCATATGAAACGATATAGTTCCCGCTTATTCTCTTAAATTTCCTTCTTTCAAGCTTAATCTCGTCAGGCTGGGATTTTTCTTTATCTTCCATAAAATAGCCCTTTATTTAAAATGGTCGGGACGGCTGGATTCGAACCAGCGACCCCTTGAACCCCATTCAAGTGCGCTGCCAACTGCGCCACGCCCCGTTCCGAAATTCCTCATGTTTAAAAATTATATCATATAAACAAGCGGGTTTCAAATTTTATCATACTCTTATTTTTTACCGACCCCCTGCTTGTCGATAGCCATCTTTACCATTCTCAGATTGCGCTTTGCATCTATGCGCAATGGATTCAGCCATAAGGCCTTTCTAAACTGGCTTGCCGCTTTTTTATATTCAGCGGTATTAGCATAAGCCACACCCAGATTATTGTAGGCATCGGAATCTTTTTTATCTATTCTTATAACCTGCTTGAGTTCCTTTATTGCGTCTTCGAACATCCCTTTTTTTAAATATAAGGTCCCGAGATTATAATGAACATCTCTCACGACAGGCCCGATAGCAACTGTTTCTTTAAGAGTCTCTATCGCCATATCCAGAAGACCGGCTGTTTCATAAAATGTCGCCCTGTTAATATAATCCCCGGGGTAGATATTCTGCCAATCATATCTATTCAGCCTGACTACTTCTTTTCTTTTTGTTAAATCAACTTTGTATTTTGCTATTATTCCTTTATTTTTTTCTGTATTTTTTGCGAATATGCCGACCTTGTCGTCAAAGTAAATTAATACCCAGTTTTTACTTTGGTATAGATATGGTATCAATGCAGCCGTATTGCTTAATCCATAATAAAGAAAAACGTAATTTATATCATACCTCTTTACCAGGTCTTCAAATAACGCCGGGCTCTTAAGGCAATCCGCATAATTCTTCTCTATAAATTTTGCACCATAAATAGTATTTCTGCCGTCTATAAAAACCTTCCTGGAAGGGTAAAGCTCCCCTATCAGAAAACAACCGCTTGCATAGTCATTGAACATATTACCTTCCAGCCCGGATTTATCCAAAAAATCCATAGCTTCTTTGGGATAGTTTGCGTTTCCCAAGCCGAACTGGTAGTTAATATTTTGATTTACATAATACTTTCCTGTCACGATGTCCTTGCCTAACAAAACCATATAAAAAATTAAAACTATCGATACGCTGCTTAGAATAATTTTCTTTAACTGGCCGGATATAACTTTAAATTCCATGCCCTTCAAATATTCTACAACGCAAGGCATTACAGCAAAACCATACAGCGGTAAATGCCTTTTTCCGCTCAAAGAAAGGTACAATAGCGAGCTAAAAATAATAATATCAGCAAAAGAGACAAATTTTCCTCTGAAAATAAAAACAAGCGCGCTTATAAGAATAAAAATGCGGTAATAAGCCATTGTGCCTAAATTAAGCAATATATCTTTGTGCATGCTTGGCAGCCATTCATTTATAAAAGACATCTCTTTGAATTCCGCTATAGGAAAAAATATCGCGCCGTACCCATAAGGCGTAAGCCCTGTAGAAATGGTAAGCAAGATGCCTGCGAATAAAAGTTTTTTATACCTGTCTCCTTTTATGACATATCTACCGCTAAAACCATGCCTTTTATTATCTATGAATTCACCTATTATAAAAGCCCATATCAAAAAAACGCCCATTATGGAAGAGCCGTGCAGATTAACCCACAGTATCTGAAGCGGGATCAGTACGTATAATAAATTTTCTTTTTTAGCGCTCCATAGATACTTATATCTATGCAAAATAAATAAAAAAACCGAGAACAAAAGCAGGGAAAACGCCAGCGGCCTTGCGAGAAACGCAGCCTGTGAAAAAAATATGACCAAAAGCATTAAAAAAACAGCCAGAAGCCAGCTGTTTTTTCTATAACTATTAATAAAAAGAAAAATGAACGCCAGGAATATCAGCGCACCTGAAAAAATTACAAGGCCGTTCATGCCGGATAGCTTATAAACAAAATAAAAAATCACCTGGGACAGCCACTGATGATTAAGCCATTTCTCGCCTGCTTTTGTATAAGAATATTCATCCACCTGCGTTATACGCATATCTTTAACAATAATTTCACCCGTCTTGATATGCATCCAGGTATCAGCCTCTCCGGAAGGATGCACTAAAAGCAGGCCTAAAATAATAAACGCCAGGAAAATGACTATGTATTTCATATTATCTCTTTTAGGAATTTATTCAGACTTTGGCTCTCTTGTCATTAACTCATTAACGGCCGTTAGAGGTGATTTATTCTCAAATAAAACCGCATGCACCTGCTGGGTGATGGGCAGCTCTATATTATATTTTTTACCGAGCTCTACTGCTGCGGCTGAAGTCCATGCGCCTTCTATCTCTGCAACGCTCTTAGTGAGAAGAAGCTCAGGTTTACTGCCTTTTCCGATTTCCTCTCCGAACTTATGATTTCTTCCTTCAGGGCTGATACATGTGGTGATCATATCCCCAAGCCCGCTCAACCCCTGAAAAGTTTCCCTATTAGCTCCCATTACCAGGCCAAGGCGCGTCATTTCTGCCAGGCCTCTGGTAAGTATCGCTGCTTTTGTATTTGCTCCGAATCCAAGGCCGTCTGAAATACCCGAGGCAATCGCTATTACATTTTTAAAAGCTCCTCCGAGTTCCACGCCTATCACATCTTTATTTGTGTAAATCCTGAAATGCTCTGCCCTGAATATATCGCTGACCTTCCTGGCAAAGATATCATCTTCCGACGCCACCACCACCGCCGTGGGAATCCCTCTTGCCACCTCAGGCGCTATGCTTGGGCCTGATAATACTGCAATATCCCTGTCTCCTAGAACCTCTTTAGCTACCTCGCTCATTCTCTTGAGGGTTTTAACTTCTATCCCCTTTGCGACGCTCACGAAACCAGCCTGCGCTTCTTTTAGAATCTTTTTATTTTTCGTAACAACATCCCGTAAAAAACGGGACGGTATAGCGAGGACTATCAGATTAGAACCGTCGCATGCGGCATATATATCGTCCGTAAGCTGTACAGTCTTCGGGATCCTGAATCCGGCTAGGAATTTTTTATTCTCCCCGTCCTTTTTTATAGCCTCTATATCTTCTTTAAAGACGCTCCAGAGCGATACGTCAAACCCTTTATTTTTCAATAAAATGGCCAGCGCCGTACCCCATCCGCCATCCCCTAAAACCGATATTTTCACATAACCTCCCGAATTTATTTAAGTTTAGCACACGCCAATAAGGTAGTCAATATATCAATAATTAGAAAACATCGCTTGAGGTTACAGCTGACTTCTCGATCCTCTGGCAGGAGCTTTTTTAAGGCTATCTAGCAAGATCTTACCGTCTTCTTTAACATTAGTTATCTGAAAAGCACCATATTGTTCGGTAATCTTCAGCGCTCTATTAAAATAATAGTCTGTCAGCTCTCTGTGAATAACAATATCCCACCATTCATGAAAACCAACTGAGCTTAAAAAAGCTAAAACTATATCGCATCTTTCCTGCAGTTCTTTGATGCTCCTGGCCTTATAAACAAAAGCCATGATATTTGAATAATACACCGCGTTTATCGCATCCCTGCGCCCGATACTTATGCTCCTTTTGCTTATTTCCCTTCTCAGGCCGTCTATGATAATCATAGCTTTTTTTCTATCCGCATTTTCCGCAAATTTAGTATTTATGACCCTCTCTGTTTCTTTCCACTGCCATCCTTTATAAAACCATCCAAACCATCCGCGCATATAATCGTTTAGCGATCCGGCGGCAGATTTTGGCGCATGCATCTGCCACGATGGCACAGACTTTAAATATTTTTCCAGCCATTTAAAGTTTTTTATTCCGTCCTCGCCCTTTTCCAGGCCCCAGTTACCTCCGATATATGCGCCGTATTCCGGATGCTTGCCTAATATAATTTTTATCAATGTAGCGGGATTTTTATTTAAAACATACGCCTTTGCCGCGCTTAACGGCCTGTTAATCTCTTTAGGCTTGAGCATAACCACCCTTTTCCCGATAGTAAAATAAGGATATCTTTGACCGGAATCTTTCTTTTTTTCCAACCCTTTGATACTAAGGTCGCTTCCTGCGTTAATATCATCTATTATCTCGTTTGTATCTAGCGGCATCATCTTAAACTTCTCCAAAAGAGAGATTATTTTTGATTCAGGCGGAAGAAAGCCCATGGCATCCTTATAAACAACCCCGGACAGGTCTATCCTATTATCCAGAGACATATCCTTCAAAGCAATATTTATCAATACACTAGCCAGGTAAACTCCCTTCAAAGATTCTTTGATATTACCTATCCGGTCGCTTCTGTATTCCGGGTCCACTTCTATGCCGTAAATTTCAGGGATAAAATATTCCGATTCACTACCCCGGGAAATAACATGAACAAAAGCAATCTTTTTTCCGCCATAAGAAATAGCATACACGTAGATAAAGCTGGATAGGCTGGGAGAACCTTCTTCCGGAATCGTGATTTCCAGATTAAACTGCTCTCCGTTAATAAATAAATCGCCTTTATAGATCCCGCTTCCGGTATCCTTAAATTCTCCAAAACTATAAGGCGTGCTTATAATATCAGCGGGATTAACCTGGAATTTCGCGGCAACCTCTTTTACCCTTGCAGTAAAATATTTTTTATTTTCGCCCCTAAAAGAACTTGGCACGCGCAGAGAAACACTGTCTGCATAAACGATATTTAAGCAAACTAATGTGCTTACCAACGCTATACCGACTATTTTATATATATTTTTCATATATTTAATACCTTTTTAAAGCTCTTTATATTAACAGGCAAAAAAAGGCCATGTTTCCCATGGCCATATTTTTATCTTAATTTTATGTATTATAACAGATTTACCTCCACCCGTCAACAACTATACATTTCAACAACATCGTTTTTCCAGTTGTTTGGGTTATATAATGAGCTTGGAAAGGATTATCGTGCCTTTAAAAACTGACGGGCTTTGTGAGATGAGACTGAAATCAAATTTCTTTAATACCGCCAGAATAGGCGGTTTTGCAATCTGGGATACAAATTTAATGATATTTACCATCTCTCCCTCTATTTGGAGCTCTATGGCGCACTCTCCATAAAAACCTTTCTCGATTTCCCGGCCTGGTTTCATATTGCTTGTTTTTATGCCTAACATATCTGCCTGGCGCTCCATATCATTTAAAATATTGGATATATTTTTAGCGGATTTTACATACTCATTATATTCCTGCATAATAGAATCCCGCCTTTTAATCAATCTTATGCCTTTATTCATCCTGGCTCTTTTAACCGCTATCTCGTTATTCAAAATCTGCCACTTTTTAAATCCTGCTTCTACTATGAAATTATACAGGAGCATTGCGACAATAATTATTATAGTTATGCCGAAAATATATTTTTCTCTCTTTGAAATATTTGAAAGTATCATATTAAAACGCTAAACACGCTATATTAAAATCAGTAAATTTTTTATTTTCTATTTCTTTTTTAGTAGCATATCTCACTTCTACCTTTCTAAAATATCCTGATTTTTCAAGAGCCTTTATAAAATTAAACACGCTGGGCATCTCTCTGACCTTGCCCTTACAATAAAAGACATTTCTACCCTCGTAATCAAATCCTTCCAGGAATATATCTTTTGGCACAAGGGCGTAACATTCCTTTAAAATATCAACGATGCGTCCGCCTTCTTCTTTATGATATTTTAAAAGCTCTGTCTTTTTTAGATAACTATTCAGCTGATCCATGTCTTTCTGCATCTTATCTGTTTCTTCGGAAAGCATTGAGATTTCCTTATTTTTTTCCTGAGTTTTGAAAATAAAAAAACCTGCCAGCATGCCAACGGCAGTCAGCAAAAGAAAAAAAGTCGCTAAAACCTGCCTCGCATTTTCCATTTTTGATCTTTTATCAATGTATTCTGCGGGCAAAAGATCTATCTCCGGACTCATGTCCGGGCTTATAAAATCTCCATTGTGCTCATAAAAAGCCACCGGGATTGAGAAAGCTGCTTTTATCTCAGATTTCATATTTTCCATATCCAGGTTTGATCCGTGCAGAATAATCAATTCTTCCACATCTTTATTGCCTTTATCTCTTTTATACGAAAGAAGCGTTCTATCAATTTCGTCTAACCATGCATTAGGGCTATTCAGGCCTCTGGAAAAAACAGGCTTAAGGCCGTTCAGTATCATAATCTCTGAATGATCCGTCTCTGCATTCATAACCAGGCTTACGCTATTCTGCTTAATAATGTTTTTTGTTAAAAGGTATAAGTACAATAATTCAGTCTCCAGCCTTACGCTGTCCGGCACAGCGCCTTTCTCCGCCAACATCTCTTCTACATGCTGCTTTTTTGCAATAACAAGCAATATATAAGAAAATCCTTTTTTGTATGACCCCAGGTTCCTAAAACTTACTATTAAATCTTCTTTCGTATAAGGAAATTCTTTAATTGCCTGCAGCTCTGCCATGCCTTTAATCTCAAAAAAATCCACAGAAGGCAACTCTATAAATCTCAAGGCCGTCTTATTCCTTGGAACAATAAGGACATCTTCTGAACTATTCATTTACTCCTCTTTCCACCAATAAATTTTACCGGACCTGTCTACTGCCGCTACGATACGCTTTATATTATTTTTATCCTCTGAAAAAGATGTTTCTGTCAGTATCCTGAAAAATTCTGATTTTATATTAAATAATGCCCTATAATTTAAAATGGCTTCCGGCGAAGCTCCAAAATCTTCGAATATTGCGCTGAAATTATCTTCGGTAAACATCCCGTCATCAACTGTGCCGATCTTATTATCTTCTCCCAGCCTGAATTCAATAATCCTCGCTATCATCAAATCATCTTCAAGGACTATTCTTAACACAAATTCACAGGATGTATTTATGTTAATTCTAGGATCTGCGCCTCTATAGATTGTTACATGATCTTTTATCTTTGAGCATATATCAGCTGTCATGCCTTCTGTCAAAAATAATTCCTCTAAGAATTCAAAACCCTTTTCTCCTTTTTTAGCCTTGTAATCCACTAACCTCCGACTCACATCGTCATCCAGGCCAAGCCTTATTAAATGAATTTTACTCAAGCTCGAGCTATTCAGGTTAAATCTTGCGCTTTCGTCACAAGAAATGTACAAAACGCTGCCTCCCCCTAATTTAAATTCTTTTTCTTTATTCCAGTCTTCATTAAGGCTGTCGTAATTATTTTTATCTTTATTGAGATCCATTATGGCTTTTGCAATACCGGCCTTTGCAAGATACAATGACTTTATACCGACAGATTCCTGCTTTGCAAGTTTTATATCAGACGTGGAATTGCGAGATACGACTATGCTGAATAAAGATAAAATAATCAGCACCCACATTACAAATATCAATATACTGGCTTTTTTATTTTTCATGAGGAATAAATATTATTTTATGATAAATCTCTTTGTCCGGCCCAAGCTTAAAATTAATCTTAACCAGCGATGGAATTCCATCTTGAGATTTTTCCCACAGGCCTTGCCATTCAAAACCTTTCAGCCTGTCTTTTGACTCATGCGCATATTCAAAACTTATTGAATCTGCTGAAAATATAAATTCATCCACTGCCTGTTCCTCGAGAAGCCTGCCACCTGTAAAAATAGATTTTCTTTTCATGAGAACCTTACAGCCTTTATTCCTGCCTTCCTGTAGATAATAATTAATCGCGTAGATTTTACCTTTTTCCTCTGCAGTCGGAAACGTTATTTCCGAGGCAGTTCCGCTGAAAGGTATGTCGAAAAAAAAGAACGAGTTACGCAGTTCCTTCTGAATCCTTAGAAGCGCTATTCTGATTTTTTGAAAATCTTTAGTTTCAGCTTTCCTGCTCCATACCTTTATGCCTGCGCTGAAAACGCCGCATATTGAAACAATCACTACGGAAAGTATTAAAGTTGCGATTATAAGTTCGACAAGAGTAAAGGCTCTGCGTGTCATATATAAGTTGAAATAGATAGCTCTTCTTCCTTATCTTTATTGCGCCAATAAACCTTAAGATTGATTTCCCGGAAAAAACCGCCTTCTAAATAACCGGCATCCAATGCCCAGAAAAATCTACTGTCAAATCCGTTGAATTCCCCTTTCGTTACCCCGTCTTTCACACCGCTATTATAAAACTCCGACATCTTTTCTTCAAGCAAAAGCCCTGCCTTAAAATAATCCATAGACAGTTCCGTCGCCCTTATAGGCCTTACGAAAGAGTTCAAAATCAATAAAACCCCAAAAGACATTATAGAAACGCTTACCATTATTTCAAGCAGCAAGAAGCCTTTACTCTTCCGCATATTCTATCTCCCAGTTAGAGACATTATCCTCTCCGCCTTCTTGTCTGTCGGGGCCATAAGAATAAAGGTCGTAATCTATATTATGATCCCCGGGGGATCTGTAAACATAACTCTTTCCCCATGGGTCAAGCGGCACTTTTTTAATATAAGGCCCTTTCCATTTTACGACAGAGTCTGGTTTTGCCAATAAAGCAGCCAGCCCTTCTTCAGTCTCAGGGTATTTTCCGTTATCCAGTTCATACAAATCAAGCGCTACAGAGATATTCGCATTTATATCTGCCCTGGCTGCAGCTATCCTGGCCTCTTCTGAGCGGCCGGCAAGCCTTGGCGCAACCATTGAAACAAGAACGCCTATAATAACCACTACAAGCATCAATTCAATCAAAGTGAAACCTTTTCCATTTCCCATTTTCCCTCCATTCTAATGCGAAATCAATGATATCTGAAAAACAGGCAAAAGCATCGCCACTACTATAAAGCCTATTATAAGGCCCATTATCAAAATAAAAGCCGGTTCCAAAAGGCTGATTATTGTTTTCACTTCTAGCTCCAGGGCTTTTTCATAATTCCTGGCGACATTTAATAGCGCTTTATCCAAAAAACCGCCTTCCTCGCCTACTGCTATCATGTTTCCCGCCAATAAAGGAAAAGACTTTGTCTTTTTTATAGCATTAGCAAGGCTAGAGCCTTCCTTGATATCGTCATAAATTAATCCCGCATCTTCTTTTATTGCGCTATTTGTTATTACGCCAAAAACAATCTTCAAAGAATTCAGCACAGGAACTCCGTTTTTAAGAAGCATGGAAAAAGTCCTGGAAAATCTTGCAAGCTCCGCATCCTTTATGAGAGGTCCAAAAATAGGAATTTCTAACTTTATCCTGTCCAGCTTAATCTTTACACTAGGATCCAAACTGCTTTTCTTGAATAAAAAAATTACGCCTCCTGTAAAAAAAATTGTCCAAATCCAGTAAGCCCTTGCGAAATCGCTTATGGCTATGAGCATCCTTGTAGGTAAGGGTAATTTTTCTCCCATCTCGATAAACATGCCCACCAGTCTTGGCACAACAAATGTTATTAATATACCTATTGTTCCGAGGCCGACTGCCGCCATTAGAATGGGATACGCCGATGCCGCAATAATCTTAGCATGTATGTCCTCATCTTTATCCAGTAAATCAGCTATATTCGACAGGGCATCATCCAGCAAGCCTGATTCCTCCCCTGCTCGCGTAATATTTACATATAGCTCTGAAAAAACTCCGGGATGACTTTTTAATGCCTCTGAAAACTTTTTCCCATCTTTTATGCAGCCTTTCACTACCTTGATTATTATTTTTAAATTCTTGTTTTCAGACTGATTTTCTATTACACTCAATGAATTATAAAGCGTAATACCCGCATTTAAAAGTTCTGATAAATGCCTTGTAAAATTAGCCAGATGCTTCGCGCTAATTCTGTACACTATCGCCCTTCCAGCATTTGTTAATTCCTCTTTGACTAAAATAGGATAATATCCCATCCTGGCCAATCTACTGATAACTATGTTTTCTGAATCAGCCTCAATAACGCCTTCCAAAACTTCCTCCGGCCCATTTTTCACCCTGTATAAAAACTTAGGCATGTCAATCCTCTTGTGCCACTCTGTCAACTTCGCTGATAGTCGTCATTCCTTTTTTTATCTTTTCCATGCCGTCCATCCTTAGAGTGCGCATCCCTAATTCCAATGCCTTATTTTTTATCTGTCCTGACGGCAGGCGTCTTAAAATCATTTCCCGGATCTCGTCTTTCATGATTAAAAACTCATATATAGCTGTCCTGCCTTTATATCCTGTAAATTTGCATGATTCGCAGCCTTTACCTCTGCAATCAACACAGACAACCCTGACGAGTCTTTGCGCAATAAAGCATTCCACCGAACTCGCTATAAGATACGGCTCAATCCCTATATCTAAAAGCCTGGCTATACCGCCACTAGCATCATTTGTATGAAGGGTGCTAAAAACCAAATGGCCTGTCAAAGCGACCCTTATTGTTATTTCCGCTGTCTCAAAATCCCGGACCTCCCCGAGCATCATAATATCAGGATCATGCCTTAACATAGACCTTAACCCTGCGGCAAAATCAAACCCTATCTTTGGATGAACCTGCATCTGAGTGACACCTTTTAACTGGTACTCTATAGGGTCTTCTATGGTTATAATCTTTCTATCTTTATTGTTTATTTTGGATAAACATGCATAGAGCGTGGTAGTCTTGCCGCTGCCAGTAGGGCCTGTAACAAAGATTATCCCATGCGGCTTCTTTATAAGTTTTTCCAGATCTTGAAGATCGCAAGGAGATAATCCCAAATTTTCCAGGCTATAAAGCATAGAACTGATAAGAATTCTGATATCCACGCTCTCCCCGAATTGCGTAGGCAATATAGATACCCTTAAATCCATCTCTTGTCCGCTGACTTTGATCTTTATCCTGCCGTCCTGGGGAAGGCGGCGCTCTGCAATATCCAGATTAGCCATAATTTTTATCCTGGATACCATGGCTGCTTTAAAATACGCTATATTCCTGGGTATGGGCACATCATATAAAATACCGTCCATTCTATATCTGATTCTGACTTCATCTTCATACGGCTCTATGTGCACATCTGTGGCATTATCATTTACAGCCTGGCTGAGCATCTGATTTACAAACTTCACTATAGACGCATCCTGGGCCAAATCATCTATATTTTCCATTCCTGATTTCTGCTTAAGCAAATCCTTATCTATATCCTCTTCGCTTATTATATCTTCTATGGTTTCGGCTCCCAGGCCATAATATTCTTTAATAGCTTCTGATATATCAGCAAGGCTTGCTCGCGCAGGCTCTATCTTGAATCCCAGAAATAAACTAATTTCTTCCAAAGCATTTAGATTTAAAGGGTCTTCTATGGCGAGAGTAAGCTTATCTTCTTCAATTTTTATAGGCATGATTTTATAATGACATGCAAATTTTGCAGGTATTTTTTTGAGAATATCCTGGTTTATTTTGAAATTTTTAAGTCTGATAGAAAGCGTAGATTCTGAGGCAGGCATTAATGCAGTATAAGTCCAAATAAATCGCTAAATCAATTCAAAAAAGGTCAGATTATAATGTCTAAGGGGAGCGCACGCTCAAACAACTGGAAAAATGACGTTGTTGAAATGTATAGTTGTTTAGAGTTTTTTTACGCAGAGAGTGGCGTTGTGGCCGCCGAAACCTAGGGAATTAGATAAGCAGGATATAACCTTTGCCTTACGCGCTTTATTAGGCACGTAGTCCAGGTCGCAGTCAGGGTCAGGTGTTTCGTAGTTCATAGTAGGTGGAATAATGCTTCTTTCTATGGCGAGGCAGCAGATAACAAACTCTACTGCGCCTGCTGCACCCAGCTGATGGCCGAGCATTGATTTTGTGGATGAAACAGGTACTTTTTTAGCAAAGCTTCCGAATGCTTTCTTTATTGCTATGGTTTCTATCTTATCATTAAGCGAGGTGGATGTACCGTGCGCGTTTATATAGGATATATCCTCAGGTTTCAGGTTCCCGTCTTTCAGCGCATTTATCATGCACCTGGTAGCTCCTTCGCCTTCCGGATCAGGCGCTGTCATGTGATACGCATCTCCTGTCATGCCATAGCCGACTATCTCTCCGTATATTTTGGCATTTCTTTTCTTGGCGTGTTCCAGTTCTTCTAAAATAGCAATGCCGCAGCCTTCTGACATTACAAAACCGTCTCTATCCTTATCAAAAGGCCTTGATGCCCTCTGAGGTTCGTCATTTCTCGTAGAAAGCGCCTTTAGCGCGCAGAATCCTCCGATACCAAGAGCGGTAATGCAGCTTTCAGTGCCTCCGGCTATCATGACATCTGCGTCGCCGTATTGGATAATCCTCATTGCCTCGCCTATGGCGTGCGAACCTGATGCGCAGGCAGTCGTGGTACAGAGATTCGGGCCTTTAACGCCTGTCATAATGGATATATGGCCTGAAGCCATGTTTACAATAAGCATGGGTATAAGAAAAGGCGTTACGCGGGACGGGCCCTTTTCAAGTATTATCTTATGCTGTTCTTCTATTATCCTCAAGCTCCCTATGCCTGAGCCTGTCAGAACGCCTATTCTGTAAGGATCTTCTTTTGACACATCTATTCCTGAATCATCAATAGCGTTTTTAGCAGCTGTCACGCCGAACTGGACAAATCTCTCCATCCTTCTGAGTTCTTTACTGGAAATAGAAGGATGGGGCGCAAATTCCTTGACCTCTCCTGCGATGCGGGAATCATACTGGGTGGCATCAAACTGAGTCAAAGGACCTATGCCGCTCTTGCCTTTTATAAGGTTATCCCAGAAGATATCCTTGGCGCATCCTATAGGAGAAACTATGCCTAATCCGGTAACAACAACTCTTCGTTTCATAAATAGCCCTTATTAAAAATAAGGGGTCAGAAGAGACCTAAAAATTAATTTAAGAACCCTCCTAACCCCGTTATATTTGAAATATTACTTTTTGGTGCCTTTTTCTTCTATGTACTTAACAGCATCGCCAACAGTAGTGATTTTCTCTGCATCTTCATCCGGAATCTCTATACCGAATTCTTCTTCCAGAGCCATTACGAGCTCTACTGTATCCAGGGAATCCGCTCCCAGATCGTCTATGAAAGATGCCTCAGGAGTCACTTCTTCTGCCTTTACTCCGAGCTGTTCTGCTATTATTGATTTTACTTTTTCAGCAACTGCCATATGATAATCCTCCTTGTTATTTGCTTTTTTTTAACTACATCACCATTCCGCCGTCTACCTGTATCACCTGGCCTGTTATATATGAAGAGCTTTCGCTCGAAAGAAATAGCGCTAAATCCGCCACATCCTTTGCCTCACCTAACCTGGCAAGAGGTATCGCAGAAAGCATTTTTTTCTGGACCTCTTCAGGCAATTTGGATGTCATATCTGTTTTTATAAATCCCGGGGCTATTGCATTCACGCATATATTGCGCGATGCCAATTCCTTTGCTACGCTTTTCGTAAGGCCTATTATGCCTGCCTTTGAAGCCGCATAATTCGCCTGGCCCGCATTCCCCATTATTCCAATGATCGAAGCAAGATTCACCATCTTGCCAAAACGCTGCTTGAGCATAACCTTTGAGACAAGTTTGGTGCATACAAAAGTGCCTTTAAGATTTACGGCTATTACCTTGTCCCACTCATCTTCTGACATCCTCAACAGAAGATTATCTTTTGTTATGCCTGCGTTGTTAATAAGTATATCTATTTTATTAAATTTGTCAAGAATTTTATCCACCATATCCTGAACCTGGCTTAAATCAGTGACATCTGCCTTGAAAGCAAGGCTCTCGCGTCCTAAATCCCGGATCTCCTGAGCTGTTTTCTCAGCCTCTTCCAGATTTACGTCGCATATGGCTATATTGGAGCCGTTTCTGGCAAAAAGCATCGCTATTTCCTTGCCAATACCCCTGGCGCCTCCTGTTATAAGGCTGACCTTGCCTTCTAAAGCTGTCTCACACATAATGCCTCCTATTGAAGTTTCTTAATATCCCCTGAAGTCTCTATGTTCTGTACCGCGAGATCAGGATTTATCCTGCGCAGTAATCCCTTAAGCACTTTTCCCGGACCTATCTCAAAAAATGCATTGCAGCCGGCCTGGCTGATTTTTATCACAGATTCTTCCCATCTTACAGTACTGTATAGCTGTTTTACAAGGTTTTCCTTTATTTCTTCGGATGTCTTCTCGTAATCAGCTGTTACGTTGCTTACTATGGAAATCTTAGGACTGGAGAAATTTATCTTATCTAACTCTTTTTTAAATTCTCCTGAAGCCTCCTTCATAAACGAAGAATGAAAAGACCCGCTTACATTTAAAAGAATAGCCTTTTTTGCGCCTTTTTGTTCTGCAAGGGCCATGGCTTTTTTAACAGATTCGATTTTACCTGATATGACTATCTGGCCTGGAGAATTTAAATTAGCTATTTCAGCTTTTGTTTCTTTGCAAACCTCCCTTAAGGCCTCTGCAGAAATACCTATTATAGAAGCCATTGCGCCCGGATTATTTTTAGCTGCCTGCTCCATGAGCTCGCCTCTCCGCCTCACTAGCCTCACCGCATCTGAAAATTCCAGCGAGCCGCATGCAACTAATGCGCTGTATTCTCCAAGGCTTAATCCTGCACAATATCCCGGAGCCTGGGGCCTTGACCCAAAGGCCTTCAAAGCTGCTATGCTTGTCACCAGAATCGCGACCTGGCTATTAGCAGTCTGCGTCAACTCTTCAATCGGGCCTTCAAAGCATAACTTCTTTAAATTCAAGCCGGGCAAAATTTTCTCTGCCTGGTCAAAAATATTTTTCGCTTCAGGGCTATTATCGTATAGATCTTTTCCCATGCCCACATATTGCGACCCCTGACCCGGGAAAATATAACAAATACTGTTTACCATTTAATTACCACTGCCCCGTAGGTAAGCCCTGCTCCGAACGCGACAAGGCAGACGTTATCGCCTTTATTAATCCTTCCTTCTTTATTTGCCTCTGCCAGCGCAACCGCAGTTGAAGCCGATGACATATTGCCGTATTTCTCTATATTAAAAAAAATCTTTTCTTCCGGAAGCCCCAACTTTTTTGCGACTGCCAATAATATCCTTATATTTGCCTGATGCGGTATTAATAAATTTATTTCACTGCACAATAACCCGGCCTTTGTAATCGCCTTATTGGCAGCGTCAGCCATTACCTTTACCGCAAGCTTAAATACCTCATTGCCTTCCATTTTTAAAAAATGCAGCTTATTTTTAACAGTCTCTTCCGTAGCAGGAATCCTCGATCCTCCTGCTGGAAGCCTTAAAAGATTACTGCCTGAACCGTCGCAGCCTATAAAATAAGAAACAATCTGTCTTTCTTTGCTCTTGCCTATAATGCAGGCGCCGGCTCCGTCTCCGAATAATACACACGTGGAGCGGTCTGTCCAATCCACAAGGCTTGTCATTTTTTCCGCGCCTATTACCAATACATTTTTATAAAGCCCGGAATCCACAAACTGCTTGGCAGTGATTATTCCGAATACAAATCCTGAACAAGCTGCGTTTATATCAAACGCGGCTGCGTTGCAAGCTCCTATCTTATCCTGTATAATACACGAGGTTGACGGAAAAGCCATATCTCCCGTTACTGTAGCTACAATAATCAAGTCTATATCCTCAGGTTTCAGCCTTGCGTCTTTAATCGCTGCCATGGCAGCCTCCACTCCAAGATCGCTTGCAGCAGATTCCTTAGGGGCAATTCTTCTTTCCTTGATTCCGGTCCTTGTCACTATCCAGTCATCAGAAGTATCTACCAGTTTCTCAAGGTCTTTATTTGTCACTTTCCTGGATGGCAGATAATAACCCAATCCAAATATGCCGGCCTGTTCCATTATTACTCCTTCCTTGCAGTAATAGCTTCTACGATATGCTGATTTACGTTCTTGACTACCTCTTCCCCTGCAACCCTTATGGCATTTTTTATTGCCTTTGGACTCGATGAGCCATGTCCTATTATACATACGCCGTCTATACCCAAAAGCGGGGCCCCGCCATATTCAGCGTAATCCAATCTTTTCTTCATTGACACGAAAGCGTTTTTGGACAACAAAGCCCCTATCGTAGACAAGAAACTGCTCTTCAGCTCTTTTTTAAGCATTTCTCCGAATGCATGGGCGACTGCTTCCGTAACCTTTAGCGCCACATTCCCCACAAGCCCGTCGCAGACAATCACATCGCAGTCTCCTATAAAAAAATCCCTGCCTTCCACATTGCCTATGAAATTAAGACCCGAAGATTCCAGAAGACCGTAGGTCTCCTTTAAAAAACCGGTTCCTTTTGATTCCTCTTCTCCTACATTTAAAAGCCCTACCCTTGGAGATTTTTTATTTAGAATATATTCTGAGTAAGCGCTCGCCATAATGCCATATTGTAAAAGATGGATCGGTTTAGCGTCTATATTCGCGCCTGCGTCTATCATTACCATAGGCCCTTTAAGCGTGGGCATGACAATGCCTATGCCTGCCCTTTCTATTCCATGGAGAAGCCTGCATTTAAGCGTGGCAGCGCACACCATGGCTCCGGTATTGCCTGCGCTAACTATTGCATCCGCTTTTTTTTCTTTTGCGAGATTCCCTAGCACAACTATTGAGGCGTCTTTTTTTCTCCGGACGCTCAAGACAGGCTGTTCGTGCATGCCTATAACCTCAGAGGCATGATGCACTGATATATTTGAAGGAACAGGCTTGTATTTTTCAAGTTCTTTTTTTATCAAGCTCTCGTTCCCTACCAATATAATCTCGTAATCAAATTCGCGGGCCGCTAATACAGCTCCTTCCACATCTGAAAGCGGAGCATTATCAGAACCCATGGCATCTAACGCTATCTTAATCATGGATTTTTATCCCTATTTCTTTTCTTCTTTCTTTTTCTCTTTAATCTGTATCACCTGTCTGCCTTTGTAATAACCGCATATGCTGCACACGCGATGCGGCAGCTTGGGTGCTTTGCAGTTTGGGCACACAGCAATGCTTTGCACATGAATTTTTTGAGCGCCTCGTCTCTTTCCCTGCCTTGAACTCGAATGTCTTCGTTTTGGTAACGCCATTTAACCCTCTCTTTCTTATAAAACTAGTTTAACTTTTATTGCAGTCGCACTCCCCGGTGTTAAGATTCTGCCCACAATTGGGACAAAGCCCTTTGCAATCTTCCTTGCATATAATCCTTATCGGATAATCCAATATTATCTCCTGCCTTATCTCATCGCTTAGATCCACTACTTCGGCAGGCTTTACCTCCAGGATAAGGTTGAACTTTTTTTTAAAAATCCCTTCGAATTTGCTGAGGCACTTGCTGCATGTGTATTCCACAGGCGCCTCCAGTAGAATATCTGCAAACATTTCAGCCCCGCTCTTCAAAACATTCGCCTTTACATCCACAGGTTTGAAAAAACTTACGCCTTCTGTATCTATTGAAAGTGCCTCAGGCTGGATCTTTTCAGTTAATTCAATCCCGCCTTCCGGTATTTTATCTACATATATCTTCATATAATAATGCGATAGGTATCTCGGGCAATCATTAATTCTTCATCAGTAGGAATCAACAGCATCTTTGTATCTTCTGAAATAACTCCTTTACAGATCTCTTCGACAAGGCCCGGATTATTCTCGCCTATGCCGCCTGTAAAAATCACTGCGTCGCATCCTGACATCACGCCCGTGTAAGAACCTATATATTTTTTTATCCTGTAAATAAAAATATCCAGCGCCAATTTTACTTTTTTATTCCCGGCCTTTTCTTTCATAAGCTCGCGCATATCATTGCTTAATCCGGAAACTCCTAAAAGTCCGCTTTTTTTATTGAGAACATCCATGACTGCATTTACATCTATATTTTCCTTCTCCATTATGTAGGGTATAATTGCCGGATCCAGATCGCCTGAACGAGTGCCCATCACAAGTCCTTCCAGCGGAGTGAATCCCATGCTCGTATCAATTGCCTTGCCGCCATTTACAGCAGTTATGCTGCAGCCGTTTCCAAGATGGCATGTGATAAGTTTCAGTTCATTTAAAGGCCTTTTCAGCAGGCTAGCTGCCTGACTAGATACATACCTATGGCTGGTGCCGTGAAAACCGTACTTACGGATTTTATATTTTTCATAAAACTTGTATGGGATTGCGTACATGTACGCATATTCAGGCATATCATAATAAAATGCCGTATCGAATACTGCCACGTGAGGTATGTTTGAAAGTATTTTTCTTGATTCATTTATGGTCACGAGGCTGGGCGGATTATGTAGCGGTGCCAGTTCAGTAAAATCCTCTATTGCCTTTATGACATCATTATCTATTAAAACAGATTTACTGAACCTGTCTCCGCCGTGGACAACCCTGTGCCCAACAGCCTCTATCTTAGTCCCTATTTTATTTAATATAAGATTAATTGCCTCTTTATGGCCGGGGATCTTTTCCCCTATCCTTTCCACAAGGCCTTTATCTAAAAGCTTTTCTGATTGCCCTTCAACATCAAAAAGCTTGTATTTTATCGAAGAGCTTCCGCTATTTAAAACAAGAATTAACATTTTGTAGTTTTTAAATCAGCAGCCCGCCCTGGGCCCTGACAGCTGTTATTGCTACTGCATCTATAATGTCCTGTGCGTCGCAGCCGCGCGATAAATCACTGGCTGGTTTTTGAAGGCCCTGCAAAAGCGGTCCTATGGCTCGCGCCCTTGCCAGGCGCTGCGTCAATTTATAAGATATATTGCCGGCATCCAGATTCGGGAATATAAAAATATTAGCCCTGCCTTTAATCCTGGAATCAGGGTCTTTTCTCTGAGCAACTTCCGGCACTACTGCGCAATCAACCTGTATCTCCCCGTCTATCAATAAATCCGGCTCTCTCTGCATGACAATTCTCGTAGCTTCCTGAACCTTCTCTATGCTTTTACCGGAACCACCGCTACCCTTGGTTGAATAGCTCAACATTGCAATCTTTGGCTTGTCTTCAAGCAATATCTTTGCCATGCGTCCGCTTGATATCGCAATATCCGCTAACTGTTCAGCAGTCGGATCAGGCACTATACCTGCGTCCGCATAAATAAATACGCCGTTAGACCCCAGCGTCTTGTCATCCACTATTAAAAGAGTTGAACTTGAAACTGTTTTTATGCTCTTCGCCGGGCCTATGCAGTATATAGCTGCCTTGGCTACATCACGCGTAGTAGTGGCTGCCCCGGATACAGACCCGTCCGCATCTCCGGCGCTAACCATGAGCGCAGCGTAGAAAACAGGACTTTTTGTTATTATCTTTAAGGCATCTTCCGGGCTTACTTTTTTGTTCTTACGTTTTTCGCAATATATAGCCGCATATCTATCCAGGTCTTTTGATATTTTATTGTCTATTATTTCAAGGCCCTTTAAATTTATGCCATATTTTTTAGCAACTTTGTTGGCTTCTTCAGGATCGCCTATTAAAACAGGTACGGCAAAGCCTGATTTCAAAATCCCCTCAATAGCCCTCAGGACCCTTTCATCAGATGCCTCTGATAATAGGATCTTTTTCTTTGATTGTCCGGCCCGCTCATACATCTTTTCCAAAAATTCCATAAACCCGCCTCTATTAAAACAACTATAAAATCAACAATGTCGTTTTTCTAGTTGTTTAGCTTTGCTTTAATTGCTTTTTCAATAAAACCAGGCACAAAACCTTTTAAATTAGCTCCAAGACTGGCTGCTTCTTTGATCAACTTTGATGAAAGGTAAGAATAAGACTCCGAGGGCATCATGAAAATTGTCTCAACATCCTTAGACAGCTTCCTGTTCGTAAGCGCCATCTGAAACTCATATTCAAAATCTGAAATCATCCTGAGGCCCCTGATAACAATTCTTAATTTTTTTCTTCTCACGTAATCCACTACAAGGCCCTTAAAATCATCCACTTCCACTCCCTTAATGCCTTTTGTGGCTTTTTTTAATAGCTCCACCCTTTCGGCTACGCTGAAAAGAGGGTCTTTTTCGCTATTGTGGGCAACTGCCACAATAACCCTGTCAAATACCTTAAGCGCCCTCTTGATTATATCAAGATGGCCGTACGTAATAGGGTCAAAACTGCCGGGATATATAGCTGTATTTTTCATTTTCTGAAAAACTCCAATAAAGTATCGCCGTATTTAGAAGACCTGATTTTTTTGAAGACACCGGATTCCTCAGGAAGGCCCTCTTTTTTAAACACCTCTGCTATAACCAAAGCATTGGGCGTTAGTATAGCACAACCAGATAACTCTATCAAGGTATTTTTAGCCAGGTCCCTATAGTAAGGCGGATCAAGAAATACTGTGTCAAAACAGTTTCCCGATCCTTGAAGTACCTTTATGCCATTTATACAATCTTTATTATATATATCATATAAACTCTCAGGCACTCCTAGCTTAGCAAGATTGGCTTTTAAAATAGAGTTGCAGTTGCGGTTATTATCAACAAAAACAACCTTTTTTGCCCCGCGCGACAATGCCTCTATACCCACAGCCCCGCTCCCGGAATAAAGGTCTAAAAAACTAGACCCATCTATCCGATTCTTCAGTATCTCAAATAAAGACTCTCTGACCTTGTCGGATGTAGGCCTTATACCGTCCGGCATCTCTATAATCCTGCCTTTATATACACCTGCTATTATTTTCATATCACCCCACACTGGCCAATGCCAGGTCTTCTCTGCTGAATTTTTTCAAAAGGCTTTCGCGGATCAGCCTGTTTTCAGGAGACCGCAAAAACCTGTCTTTCCGAACCAGTTCAAATGCCTCTTTCTTAGCGACTTCCAATGCCTCTCTGTCTCTCACTATATTTGCAATCTTTAATTCCGGAAGGCCGTGCTGTCTTGTGCCGAAAAATTCTCCCGGCCCTCTTATTTCAAGGTCAATTTCCGCTATCTTAAATCCGTCCTGGGTTTTAAGCATTGCGCTTATCCTTTGCTTTGCATCATCAGTCTTGGGCTGGCTCACTAAAATACAATGAGACATATGTTTTCCCCTGCCGATCCTGCCTCTCAATTGATGCAGCTGGCTGAGCCCGAACCTCTCGGCATGTTCTATAATCATAACCGATGCATTACTGATATCCACACCCACCTCTATTACTATCGTTGAAACCAGCATATTTATTTTTCGGTCTTTAAAATCATGCATTACAGCTTCTTTTTCTTTTGATTTCATCCGTCCGTGCAAAAGTCCTATCTTTAAATCAGGAAATCGGCCACTGAGTTCTTTATGCATTTTTATAGCTGCCCTTAAATCTGATTTTTCCGATTCATCTATTATAGGATAGACCACGTAAGCCTGCCTTCCTATCTTTATTTCTTCTTCCGCTATTTTGTATGCCTTTTCCCTGTTTTTTTCTTCAAAGAAAAATGTCTTTACCCCGCCTCTTCCTGGAGGCAATTCGTCTATTACTGAAACATCCATATCCCCGTAAACAGTCAGCGCCAGGGTCCTTGGTATAGGAGTGGCTGTCATTACAAGTATGTCAGGATTTTGCGCCTTGGATTTCAACATCGCCCTCTGCATCACTCCGAATTTATGCTGTTCGTCTATCACCGCAAGGCCTAATTTTTTAAAATTAACCCCTTCCTGAATAAGCGCGTGCGTGCCTATAATAATATCAGCTTCGCCTATTTCTATCATATGCCGCCGCCGCCTGCGCTCCTCTTCTTTTAAATCTCCAGATAGAATTATTACTTTTACGCCCAGGTTTTCTACAAGCGCCTTTATATTTCTATAATGCTGCTCTGCAAGTATTTCCGTAGGCACCATAAGTGCTCCCTGATAGCCGTTCTGAACAGTCAAAATAAGCGCATACAAAGCCACTATTGTTTTGCCGCTGCCGACATCCCCCTGGAGGAGCCTATTCATCGGTTCCAGGCTTTTCATGTCGTCTTCTATTTCTTTTATCACCTTTGACTGGCTTTTTGTAAATTCGAAAGGCAAGTTAGCTTTAAACTTGCCTATTAAATCCCCTTCCAATTTATGACTGCAGCCTGTAAGGTCGATTTTTACGCTCGCCCTTTTTAACGCGATCCCTGTCTGTAATATTAAAAATTCGTCGAATATAATCCTCTCTCTGGCTTTTTTCAAAACCAGATCGCTCACGGGAAAATGGATATTTCTCACAGCCTCCTTAAGGATCATCAGATCATTTCTTTTGCGCATCTCAAAAGGCAGCATCTCGCTGATCTCGCCTGCATAATTATCCACTGTAAATTTTATAATATTCCTGAACCATCGTTGATTCAGGCTCTCGGTAAGCGGATACACAGGAACTATCCTTCCTATGTGCACAAAGTCTTCTTCTGTGCCCGTCAATACTTCGTATTCGGGACTATTCATCTGAAGATAATTATATCTTTCTATTTTTCCGTATAGAATCAATTCCTGGCCTATTTTAAATTTGTCTTTCATGTACGGCTGATTAAACCAGGTTGCATGAATCACTCCGGTAGAATCCCCCACAGCCACCTGAAATATATTCATGCCTTTTTTTGACATGTGGTCCCCGAAAGTCAGGACCTTTGCTTTTATTGTTTCAAAATTCCCAGGCCTTATCTGGTTTATTTTTTTTATCCTGCTTCTGTCCTCATGCCTTCTGGGAAAACAATAAAGAAGATCCTGAATAGTCTCTATTCCCAGCTTATTCAGCATGCTCAGCCTGGAAGGCCCTACGCCTTTAATAAATCTCGCGGAAATATTCAGATCTTTCATATCCCCTTTAAATTATCTGTCCATTCCGGTATGCGCTTGCGCTTTATAGTGCTCATAACCTGCCTGAATCCGTTTTTAAGCCCTGCTTTTTCAGCCTCTCTTATTGCCTCCACGTATTCCCTGGCCGTAATCCCGCGATCTATTTCCGGAAATTTATCCGCTAAGTGACAGGAATAATACTGCGCCATTATATTCACGTAAGTCTGCAGCGATAATTCAGACGCTATAAATTCAAATATTTTCCGGCTGCCGGCTGAATTCTCCGGCAATACAAGATGCCTTATTAAAATGCCTTTTCTGGCAATGCCTTTCTCTATTTTTAAATCGCCTACTTGCCTGTGCATCTCTTTTACCGCAGCTTTATTAATTTCAAAATAATCATAAGCATTTGAATACTTTTTAGCAGGTTCGTTCTCAGAATACTTCATGTCTGGCATATATATATCGATTATACCGTCTAAAATTTCCAAAGCTTCCATTGATTCATATCCCCCGGAGTTATAAACCAGAGGGATCTTCAAGCCTAATTCTTTTGCAATAAACACAGCTTCTAAAATCTGAGGCATATAATGAGTAGGTGTTACAAAATTTATATTGTGGCAACTCTCCGCCTGCAGTTTCAGCATCATTTCTGCGACTTCCTTTACGCTAACTTCCTTACCCTGGCCTAGCTGGCTTATGGGATGATTCTGGCAGAACACACACCTGAGGCTGCAATGCGTAAAAAATATAGTGCCTGAGCCGGATCTGCCTGAGATAGGCGGCTCTTCTCCGAAATGGGCATGAAAACTTGAAACCATTGGTAATAAGCCGGCTTTGCAAAACCCTGTCTGGCCTTTAAGCCTATTTACCCCGCATTTTCTGGGGCAAATACAGCATTTTTCCATCAATTTATACGCTTGTTTAACCCGGCTATTCATATAATTTTCCTTGCATATTATATCATACTATGTTATTATTTTAATCTCAATAACTTAAAAAATAAAAGGAGTTTTACATGTCAAAGTTTTGTGAAATATGCGGAAAAGGGCCTGTTGCGGGAAGAACTATTGCGCGAAGAGGTCTGGCCAAAGCAAAGGGCGGGGTAGGATTAAAAATAACTGGCGTTAATATAAGAAGATTTATGCCGAATTTGCAGGTTGCGAAAATTATAGTTAAAGGCACTGTAAAAAGAATAAAGATATGTACCGGCTGTCTCAGGGCCGGCAAAGTCAAGAAGGCTTGATATCCTCTATTTTCAGCTGAATAGTATTCATTCCCTGCCAATTATTAATTGAAACAGTATAAGCCATATCAAAACTGCTGGAATTTCTCAGCGCAAGTTCTATGTCGCCGTCCTTGGCCATTCCGAAACCTATTGCCTCAAACTTTTTTCTGCCGTCCGTAACCTGAAATTTTATATGCTCCCCTTTCAACACCCTGACCGGCTGTGCTAATCTGAGATTTCTGGAACAAAATACAGGCTCTGGATTCCCTTCTCCGAAAGGCTCAAGACTGGCTATATCTTCTATATTCTTGTAATCAAGGGCGTCAAGTCCTGTTTCCATGTCAATAGACAGCTCCTGAGCCAGGTCTTCTGTTTTTATGGATCCTTTGGCTAATTCATTTATCAATTTTATGAACCCCGGCAGTTTTTCTTCTAAAATAGTCAAGCCGCAGGCGTATTGATGGCCTCCGTATTCTTTTAAAAATTCTTCGCAGCTGGCAAGCGCTTCAAACAAATGAAAATTTTCGATAGACCTGCCCGAGCCCCTTCCGACCCCGTCTTTGGTAGAGATAAGTATCGCAGGCCTGTTGAATCTATCCGATATCCTGGAAGCGACAATACCCATGACTCCGGCGTGCCAGTCTTCATTATGAAGCACTATGACCCTGTGGTCTTTAAAATTTATATCCTTCTCTATTTTAGACATGGCTTCTTTTAATGTATTTTTTTCTATTTTCTGCCTTTCCTGATTAGCCTCGTTTAATTTTTTTGCAAGTTCCCTGGCCCTCGCATCGTCTTCTGTCAATAAAAGCTCTACTGCAACGCCGGCATACCCAAGCCTTCCGGCTGCATTTATTCTCGGCCCTAAAATAAACCCTATTTCAAAAGCGCCGATTTTATCTTTCTTTATACCGCTGACCTCGATAAGCGCCTTTACTCCTTTATTAGATCCCCCGCTTTTAAGCAATTTCAAACCTTCCTTGACAAGAATCCTGTTTTCTCCCAGTATAGGCGCTACGTCTGAGATAGTGCCAAGCGTTACTAAGTCCAGATGTTTCCAGAAATTCCTGTTATTGAGCTCTGCACTTAATGCCTGACACAATTTAAACGCTATGCTTACCCCTGAAAGATTTTTATCAGGATAGGCGCATCCTTTTTGATGAGGGTTTATCACTGCATGCGCATCCGGCAATATCCTGGGAGGTTCATGGTGGTCAGTAACCACAACGTCTATGCCATGCTTATTCAAGGCAGCCACTTCTTCATGGCTTGAAATCCCGCAATCAACTGTTATAACCAGGTTTGCTTTTATTTTTATAGCCTCTTCCACTCCGTTTGAACCTAATCCATAACCTTCGGTAAGCCTGTCAGGTATAAAATAAACAGGCTCTAGGCCGAACTCTTTCAAAGTAAAAAATAAAAGCGCGGTGGCTGTTACCCCGTCCACATCATAGTCTCCGTGGATAAGTATTTTTTCTTTTTCAGCCAGGGCTTTTTTTATGCGCAATACTGCTTCAGACATACCCTTCATTAAAAACGGGTTGTAAAGTTCTGACACATCGCTATTAAGGAATGATTTTATTTTGTCAATATCGCGTATGCCGCGATTTATGAGGAGCTGGGAGATTACATGAGAAATCGAAAGGCTGTCGCTTAAACTTTTCTGCAGATTTGCATCAGGCGGAGAAATTCTCCATCTTTTCATGATTTAGATTCGAAAGGCTCTACGTGGACGATCACATCCGTGATTCCCGGGATCTTTTCTTTAAGGATATCGCTTATCCTATGGCTGAGGGCATGCGCGTCATCAACGTGCATCTTTGTGTTGACTGACACGTGAAGATCCACATGCACATCATCTTCCCTGCCTCTCGTCCTTATCTTATGCGTGGACTTTACCTCGGATATGCTGTTTACCACCTTGGCTATCCTGGCTTTTTCAATAGCTTCCCCGTCGCATAACACATCAGAGCTTTTCTTTAATATCTGAAATCCGGCCCTGGCAATCAACACGCCTATAATAAGCGCGACCAGCGTATCCAGCAGAGGAAAACCTAATTTTGTAGAGATAAGCGTCACGATAACTGCGCTCGAGACAAATATGTCGCTTTTTGTATGTATGGAGTCGCATACCAATACATCGCTGGATAATTCTATGCCTTTTTTGCGCTCATATGTCATAACTACCACATTTATCAAAAAACCTATAATCATTAAGCCGAAGCTGAAGATATTTACATCCGGAACCACGGGATGAAACAGCCTCAAAAACGAATCTTTTATAATATCAAAACTTGCCAAAAATAGCATGACAGATATTCCCAGCGTAGCAACTGTCTCGTATTTTTTATGGCCGTACGGATGATCTTCATCAACCGGCTTGGAAGCAGCCCATATACCCACAAGGCCTATGATATTAGAAGCGCCGTCTGCAAAAGAATGCACCCCGTCAGCAGTCATTGCAGCAGATTTTGTAATAATCCCGTATATGAGCTTAGAGAAAGCTACAAGCCAGTTAAAAAAAAGAATAACTATTAGTATTCGTTTGATTTCTTTAAATTTATCCATAAGCTATTTTGACTGTCTTGAGTGCCAGGATATGATCAAAGGAGATGCGATAAATACTGTTGAATAAACTCCCGCTGTCATACCTACCAGAAGCACGAAAGAAAACGGTCTTAAAACCTCTCCTCCAAAAAGAAAAATAGATACAACCGCCAACAATGTCATGAAACTCGTGAGCACTGTACGCGAGAGCGTCTGATTAACGCTCATGTTTACAATCTCTTTCATGGAAGCCTTGCGGTAAAGTTTTAAATTTTCCCTGATCCTGTCATATATTACAATTGTGTCGTTTATAGAATAACCGGCTATTGTTAAAAGTGCTGCTACGATGTTTAAATCCATTTCTCCGCCTGCTATGGCCAATGCGCCCATGCCAATAGCAACATCATGGAACAGCGCTAGCACGCCGGCAGCGGCAAATGCCATATTTTTAAACCTTATGCCCACGTAGATCAATATACCGGCTAAGCTCCATATGAGCGCCATAAGCGCATTTTTCTTCAAAAGCTTTCCTACTGAAGGTCCTACTTTTTCAACGCGCAAAAGCTCAAAGGGATTATCCTGAAACCCGGACTTAAACGCATCTGCGATTTTATCCGCTTCATCCGAAGCTGTTTTTACCAGCACCTGGTTTTTATTCGCGAACTGCTGTATTGTCGCGTCCTTGACCCCGATACCGTCAATAACTTTTCTTACATCTTCAGCGCTGACAGGTTTTGAAAAGGAATATTCCTGTATCTGGCCTCCTGTAAAATCAATGCCGTACATCTTTTCACCGCGCATGATAAATGTTCCAAGGCCTGCCAGAAGCACGATTATTGAAAGCGTATAAGCAACCCATCGCTTACCTATAAAATCAATATTCGTCTTTGGAAATAATTTCATCATAGGCAGCTTTGTAAAATTTTTATTTGTTGAGATCAGCTCGAATATGATACGCGTTACAAATATGCCCGTAAACATGCTGGCTATCAAACCTATAGTAAGCGTAACTCCAAAACCTTTGATAGGCCCTGACCCGAACTGGAATAAAAGCGCTGCCGCAATCAGCGTTGTTATATTTGAGTCCAATATGGCGCTGTATGCCTTATCATATCCAAAAGATATAACGCTTCTCATGTGCTTTCCTGTTGCCATTTCTTCGCGCATGCGCTCGAATATAAGGACATTCGCGTCAACTGCCATGCCTATAGTCAAGATCATGCCTGCGATACCGGGCAATGTCAAAGTAGTGTGAATCCACCCGAGCGTTCCGAGGATTATCACAAAGTTCAGAAGCATTGCAAAACTTGCGATCATTCCTGCGAATAAATAATACGCCACCATGAATACGAATATTAAAATAAGGCCTATGATAGAAGCGCGTATTCCGCTATTTATGGAATCCCTGCCCAGTAAAGGCCCTACTGTCCTTTCCTCTTCTACGTAAATCGGGGCAGGCAGAGTTCCTGCGCGTAAAATTATAGCCAGGTCGCTTGCCTCTTCCACTGTAAATCTTCCTGAAATGCTCGCCTTTCCGGAAGGTATTCTCTCGTTTATTCTGGGGGCTGAATGGACTTTGCCGTCCAATACAATTGCCAGTCTCTTTTCTACATTTGCGCCTGTTATTTCAGAAAATGCGCTTGCGCCTTTTGCGTTAAATTCAATGGCTACGTAAGGCTCATTGAAACGGGACTGGTCAAATTTCACCTCTGCATTGACAAGCGTGTCTCCGGTGAGCAGGGTATTTTTGTTCAACAATATTTTTTCCTTATCCACATCTTTGAACTCATAACCATCCGGCACCTGGCCTTCCAAAGCCTTGGCATATAAATCCTGATTATCCTCTACAAGCTTAAACTCTAAAAGAGCGGTCTTGCCTATAAGATCTCTTGCCCTTTCCCTGTCTGTAACGCCCGGAAGTTGGACAACTATCTCGTCGGTTCCCTGCCTGTATACACTAAGTTCTTTTACGCCGAACTCATCTATTCTATTGCGTATAATTTCAAGGGCTTTGAGAGGGGCATCTTCTTTTGCTTCTTCAGGAAGACCTGATGTATCCACCTTAAGCAAAAGATGCATGCCTCCCTGCAGATCCAGGCCAAGGTTAATTTTTTCTTTTAAAGGGAGCATGCCTATCAGCGCAAATACCAGGACGCCGAGAGCTAAAGCTATCCTCCCTTGTAAATTCTTAGTCATTAGAACCTCCGCGGCTCTTTTTTACATATCCGATCGCGCTTTTGTTTATCTCTATCTTTACATTGTCATCTATCTTAAGAGTTAATGTTGCGTCTTTTACGTTCAGTATAGTCCCGTGGATTCCGCCGTTAGTCACGACCTCATCATTTTTCTTAAGCTCAGAGAGCATTTTCTCAAAATCTTTCTGTTTTTTCTGCTGAGGCCTTATCAACATAAAATAGAATATTACAAATATCAGTATTATAGGTAAAAAATTCGCTAACATTGCTGCGCCTGAAGCACCAGAAACTCCCTGCATACATCCTCCTTTTTTAAAATACCTTGTCTTTAAATTCTTTTTTCAGTTCCAGGAACCTGTCCTGCCTGATTGCCTCCCGAATCCTATCTAATAAGTTTACATAAAAATACACATTATGTAAAGAAGTAAGTCGCAAGCCCAATATTTCTTCCGTATTAAACAGATGCCTTATATACGACCGCGAATAGTTTTTACAGACGATACAATCGCAGCTTTCGCTTAAAGGCCTCAGGTCTTTTGAAAATTCCCCGTTTCTTATAATAAGTCTTCCTTCATTGGTGTATGCAGCCCCATTCCTGGCGTTTCTGGTAGGTACGACGCAATCAAACATATCCACCCCCATCTCAATTGCCCTGAAAAAATCATGCGGCATGCCTACGCCCATGGTATATCGAGGCCTATCTTGAGGCAGATACCTCGCTGCGTTTTCCATCATCTCATACATCAGCTCCTGCGGCTCTCCTACGCTCAATCCTCCGATTGAATATCCGTCGAAATCCATTTCTACGAGTTCTTCTGCAGAGCTCTTCCTTAAATCAGGATAAGTGCTACCCTGAACAATACCAAACAGTAGAGGGCGGTCACTGACCGCCCCTACTAATTTTGCCAATTCTTCTTTCGCCCTTTTTGCCCATCTATTTGTCAAAGCAAGCGACTGCTCCGCTTTGTCTTTAGTGCTGGGATAATGCAGGCATTCATCTAGTGGCATCATTATATCGCTTCCCAGTTCACATTGGAGCTGTATAACTTTTTCAGGCGTTAAAAAATGCCTGGAGCCATCCACATGGGAATTAAATTCAACGCCTTCTTCTCTGACTTTCATCAATTTCGCCAGGCTGAATACCTGGAACCCCCCGCTATCCGTAAGTATTGCCCTATCCCAAGACATAAATTTATGAAGCCCGCCTGCATTTTTAATAATCTCCATGCCTGGCCTGAGATATAAATGGTATGTATTCCCCAGGATTACGCTTGCCCTGCAGTATTTCACTTCCTCGCTTGATAGTGCCTTGACCGTAGCCTGCGTGCCAACCGGCATAAACACAGGCGTCTCAATTACGCCATGCGCTGTTTCCAGTATCCCCGCCCTCGCATTAGTAAACTTATCTTTGTGTGTTATTTTGAACATATCTTAAATAATCAACATCGCATCCCCGTACGAATAAAATCTGTATTTTTCTTTTATAGCTTCTTCGTACGCTTTGAATAAAAGCTCTCTTCCGCAAAATGCAGCCACTAGCATTAAAAGCGTTGTCTTTGGCAGATGGAAATTTGTCAGAAGGCCGTCCACTGCTTTGAATTCATATCCCTGATATATAAATAAGTCCGTCCACCCAGATAGGGACGGTTCTGGAGCCAAAGCTAGACCTGTCCCCTGAGGGACATCTCTCCGATTGGCTCCAGAACCGTCCCTAAAAATTGTTTCGAGGACTCTGCAGCTTGTAGTGCCGACTGTTAAAAGCTTGCCTTTTTTATTATTTATCTTATCTATAACTTTTTTCTCTATCTCAAAATACTCTTTTTCCATTTTATGTTCTTTTATATATTCACTGCTGACAGGTTTAAATGTTCCATACCCTACATGAAGCGTAACATATTCTATATCTGCTCCCTTTTTAGAAATATCTTCTAAAAGTTTTTTCGTAAAATGCAGGCCTGCCGTAGGCGCTGCCACAGCCCCGCTCTTAAGGGCATAGACTGTCTGATATCTCTCTGAATCAAAATCAGTTGCTTCCCGTTTTATATACGGCGGTAACGGCATCTCGCCTAATTTATCCAATACTTTTTCCAAATTACCATTGCAGTCAAATTTCAAAAATCTCCTGCCGTTTTCTATCCTGGTAACCTCAGCGTTTAATTCTCCGCTGCAAAACATAATCCTGGCCCCTACATTACATCCCCTGGCTGGCTTTAATAAAACCTCATATTCACCTTTTACCCCTGACGCTTCACCGGCATTTAATACTAACGCCTCTACTTTACCGCCGGTCTCTTTTCTGCCGATGATTTGCGCCGGTAAAACTTTTGTATTGTTTAATATCACCAAATCGCCTGGATTTAAATATCCTATTATATCCTTAAAAACCTTGTGCTCAATGTCTCCTGTATCTTTATGTAAAACCAGCAGTCTTGATTCGTCCCGTTTTTCAGCAGGATACTGGGCAATCAATTCCTTTGGAAGGTTATAATCAAAATCAGATAATTTCATATCCATATTACTTTATTTTTGTCCGTTCCAGTTCCGAGAACACGCATCCGCAATATTTCTGCCTGTATAGATTTTCTTTCTTAGCCTGCTCCTGGCCATCCTTGAAACCCGGCCTGAAATCCTGATAGTAAAATTGAACTCCCTTCTCATCCGCTACTTTTTCTCCTATCTTTTTAACCTTTTCGTGGTCTTGATAGGGACTTACAAGAAGCGTTGTAGTAAAAGCGTCGAAACCATTGGCTTTTGCAAAATCTGCTGTTTCAGAAAGCCTCAATTCCCAGCAAAGCTGGCATCTTTCAGGAGAATCCTCTTTTGACAGCGTCTTTCTGAAGTATTCTTCCATTTTGTATTCCGGCATTACAACTTCAAGGCATATTTTTTTAGCAGCTTCGGACAAAGCATCTCTGCGCCTTTTATATTCGCTGGGCGGATGTATGTTCGGATTATAAAAAAACCCTGTAATTTTATCGAATTTTTTACTCAGGAGTTCTTTGACAGGATAAAGCGCGCAAGGCCCGCAGCAGATATGTAATAACAATTTCATAATAAAATACGCTCAAACAACTGGAAAAACGACGTTGTTGAAATGTATAGTTGTTGGGATTAGTTTTCTAAAAGTTCGTCCGGGATATCAAAATTGGCATACACGTTCTGGACGTCATCGTGTTCTTCAAGCGCTTCTACCAATCCCAGAACCTGCTTTGCTGTCTCGCCTTCGAGCTTGATGGTCGTGGATGGTACCATGGTAATCTCAGCGGATTTTGTCTTGATCTTATTGGCTTCCAGGGCTTTTTTGATATTTTCCAGGTCTTTGGTATCTGTCATAACTTCATACACATCTTCTTCTGTCTGCATATCCTGAGCACCTGCGTCAAGGACTATGCCCATTATCTTATCTTCGTCAGGATAAGCTTTTTTATCTATCTCTATGTAGCCTTTTTTCTGGAACATCCATCCCACAGAACCTGCCCCTGCCACATTTCCGTTCTTCTTGGAAAATATATTCCTTATCTCAGCTGTGCTCCTGTTCTTATTGTCAGTCAGGACCTCTGCTATTATAGCGACTCCGCCAGCGCCGTAACCTTCTATACTAAATTCCTCATATATAACGCCTTCCAGCCCTCCTGTGCCTTTTTTTATTGCGCGGTCAATATTATCCTGAGGCATGCTGGACTGCTTAGCCCTGTCGACCGCTGTCCTGAGCCTTACATTTGTGGTAATGTCCCCGCCGCCGTTTTTCGCAGCGACTGTTATTTCCCTGATAAGCTTTGTAAAAAGATTCCCTCTTTTTGCGTCCGTAGCGGCCTTTTTGTGTTTAATAGTAGCCCATTTTGAATGACCTGACATATTTTCAAACCCCCTTGTTAACCTTCCTGTTCTTCTTTCTTTGTCTCCTGGTATTTTGCAATAATAATCTGCGCGCTCTTTGCAGGCACTTCATCGTAATGCGAAAATCTCATCGAATACGAACCTCTTCCTCCTGTTATCGACTTGAGTTCCGACGCATATTTTGACATTTCAGCTATGGGCACCTTCGCCTTTATAACCTGACATTTGCCCGCGACATCCATACCCGCGATCCTGCCGCGCCTGGAATTCAAGTCGCCTGTTATATCACCCATGAATTCTTCCGGAACAATAACATCTACATCCATAATCGGTTCCAACAATATAGGGCTAGCGTCCATTACCCCTTTTCTCAATGCCATCCCTCCGGCTATCTTAAATGCCATATCGCTAGAATCTACTTCATGATATGAACCGTCATATACAGTAACCCTCGTGTCTACTATCTGATATCCGGCAATCGCGCCCTTAGACATCGCCTCCACTACCCCTTTTTCAATAGACGGTATGTAATTTTTAGGTATCACTCCGCCCACTACTTTATCTACAAATTCAAAACCTTTACCTCTTTCCAGAGGCTCTATCTGAAGCCAGCAATCTCCGTATTGACCATGACCGCCAGTCTGCCTCTTATATTTACCCTGTAATTTTATCATTTTCTTTACAGTCTCTTTGTACGCAACCTTAGGTGTACCCTTTTCCACTTCCACTCCGAATCTTTTTTTAAGGCGGTTTATCATAATATCCAGATGCAAGTCGCCCATGCCTGATATAATAAGCTCTTTCGTCTGATCTTCTCTTTTTGTTTTAAACGTCTGATCTTCGCTGGTAAGCTTATGGAGCGCTATGGAAATTTTGTCTTCATCTGCCCTGGTCTTAGGTTTTATTGAAAATGAAATCGCAGGCTCAGGAAATTCAATAGGGCTGAAAACCACCTGATCCTTTTCAATGCACAACGAGTCGCCCGTAGATGTTTCTTTTAATTTTGAGACAGCCACAATATCCCCTGCTATCGCCTCAGTCATAGCTCTCTGCTCTTTTCCAAACACGCTCAGAAGATGTCCTATCCTTTCTGTGGTTCTTTTTGTAGAATTATAAAAAGACGTGTCTGTTTTAAGGCTGCCTGTATACACCCTGAAAATAGTAAGCTGGCCCACATATGGGTCAGATACTGTTTTAAACACAAACCCGCTAAAATTCCCGGTTCCATTAGGCTTCAACTCTTTATCCTGATTCGTATTCGGGTCCTTGGCGTTTCTAAGTTTTGATTCCAGAGGCGAAGGCAATGTGTCAAACAGGCTTGCCATAAGTTCTTTTATGCCTATATTCAAAGTAGCTGAGCCGCAATAAATCGGAAACAACTCTCTATTTGACACTGCTTTTTTAAATCCCAGCTTTATCTCTTCCGCAGTCAATTCTTTTCCTTCCAGGTATTTTTCCAGAAGTTCGTCATTTTTCTCAGCCACAATCTCAATCAATGAATTCCTCAACTCCAGGGCATTTTCTTTGTCTTCCCCATCGAGCTTATCTATCGCTATCTTATCCAGAAGATCCGCTACTCCTTTGAAATCAGGGCCTGTGCCTATTGGCATATTCACCAGCACACAGTTTTTCCCAAGCCTTTCTTTGATAGAACTCACCACGCCTTGAAAATTTATATTTTCCTTGTCGAATTTATTCAAGAATATTGCCCTGGCAAGGTCCATTTCGCTTGCCATTGACCAGGTTTTCTCCGTGCCTACCTGAATACCGTCATGAGCGTCTATTAAAAGCAGTGCGCTGTCAACCGCGTTCAGGCTGGACATCATCTCTCCCATAAAATCTGCGTAACCCGGGGCATCTATTATATTAATCCTTTTATTGGCATATTTAAAACTAAGGATACTGGCGCTTATAGAAACCTTTCTCTCTATTTCGTCTTCGCTGTAATCGCTGAC
>Ga0247841_10002459_pt1 | contig 36988 bp, 32 predicted proteins | sample LaCruzMarch2015__2_FD_192410 | JGI IMG/M metagenome (GOLD analysis project Ga0247841, IMG submission 192410) | Freshwater microbial communities from meromictic Lake La Cruz, Castile-La Mancha, Spain - LaCruzMarch2015_18m | ecosystem: Environmental > Aquatic > Freshwater > Lake | place: Spain... | reverse complement strand
GTTGCCTTCAGGTCGATCGTAAAGGATAAACAGGTATTTCTGAAATGGTTTACCTTTGGTGGAGGATTGCTTGCGGTTGCCATCGGAATTTTATGGCTCGTCCATCCGTTCTAGACAGGAACTGCAGCAATAACCGGGTTCATTCTACTTCACCACTCAATCCCTGCTGCGATGGCACTTCAAAAAAACCGTTTGTCGAAAGAAGACTACCAGGAATCTTTTACCGAGCTTCATCCCCCGTTTGAATATGACGAAGGCGTCATGATCGAAGCCAACCGGTGCATCAACTGTTATGATGCCCCCTGCACGAAATTATGCCCGGTCAAAATCGATGTTCCGCTCTTCATCCGGCAGATATCCACGGGCAACCTGAAAGGCTCTGCACACACTATCTTTTCATCCAACATCCTGGGTGCGGGATGCGCCAGGGTGTGCCCGGTTGAAAAACTGTGCGAGGGGGCCTGTGTTTTTAACCTGCTGAAGGAGGAACCGGTCCACATCGCCCGGCTGCAGCGGTATGTCGCTGAAAGGGCGATGAAGGAGAAATGGCACCTGTTTGAGCGCAAAGCCTCCACCGGGAAAAAAGTGGCGGTGGTGGGTGCGGGTCCGGCCGGACTGTCCTGTGCGCATGCCCTGGCGTTGGAGGGGATCGATGTGGACATATACGAGAAGGAGGAAAAGGCGGGCGGTCTCATGACCTATGGCATCGCCGCCTACAAGGTAACCCCGGAGTTCTGCCGCGAAGAGGTTGATTTTATCATCTCCATCGGGGGAATTGAGATCCACCTCAACAAGGAACTCGGTAAAGATATAAGCCTGGCGGAACTTCGGGAACAATACAGCGCCGTATACCTTGGTATCGGCGTCGGAATGACCTGTAAGCTGGGCATCCGAGGAGAAGAGCTGGAGGGGGTGGTGGATGCCATTTCTTTTATCCATGACATTCGTGCAAACGGCTATCCCGCCGTTCCGGTTGGCGACAGGGTGGCTGTGATCGGGATGGGCATGACCGCAATTGATGCCGCCACCCAGTCAAAAAGGCTGGGGGCCAGTGAGGTTACAATGATCTACCGGCGGTCGAGAAAAGAAAAACCGTGTACCGAGGCACAGCTTAAAGTTGCGCTGCTTGATGGCTGTTCCATCCTCTGGCTGGCCAGCCCGAAAGAGATAGAGGGTGACCATGGTAAAGTCCGAAAACTTGTCTGCAGTAAAATGAAATTGGGAGACCCCGACCCATCGGGCCGCCACACCCCGGTTGAGACCGGAGAGACCTTTGTCCTCGAGGTGGATATGGTGATCAAAGCCACCGGTCAGATCCCCTACACAGGATTACTCACCCGGTCATCCATCCGGACCGAACAGGGGAAAATAGGAGTCGATGACCACGATCAGACCAGCCTCCCCGGAGTTTTTGCCGGCGGCGATGCGGTGAACGGGGGCAAAGAGGCGGTGGATGCGGTCAGGGCCGGGAGGCATGGAGCCCATGCGATCCTCGCCTACCTCGGCATCGGATAAAATACAGATCATCCATTCAATTAAAAAAATCATTCAACATCATCATAGATCTTAATCACCATGGCAAATCTGCAATCCAGTTTCCTGGGAATAAAATCACCCAATCCTTTCTGGCTGGCATCCGGTCCGCCAACCGATAAGAAAATCAATGTCCTTCGCGCCTTTGAGGCGGGGTGGGGTGGCGTGGTATGGAAAACCCTCGGAACGCAGGTTAAAAATGTTTCCTCCCGGTATTCTTCCCTGAATTTCGCCGGAAGAAAGATCGCCGGTTTTAACAACATTGAGCTGATCTCCGACCGGCCGCTTGACCTAAATTTACAGGAGATCAGGGAGGTTTTGCGGCTTTTTCCCGACCGAGCCATGGTGGTTTCGCTCATGGCCGACAACGACCGGGTGAGCTGGCACGAGCTGGTGAAGAGGGTGCAGGATACCGGCGCCCACGGGCTGGAGCTGAACTTCGGCTGCCCGCACGGGATGGTCGAACGGGGAATGGGCGCCACGGTTGGCCAGGATCCCGACATCGCCCGGATGATCGTTGAATGGGTGATGGAGGTGGCGGAGCTGCCGGTCATCACCAAGCTTACGCCCAATGTGCATTCCGTGGTGCCGGTCGGAAAGGCGGTGGTGGAGGCGGGCAGCCATGGCCTTTCGCTGATCAACACGATCCAGTCGGTGACCGGTATCGACCTGGATACCCTTATCCCCAATCCCAACGTGGGAGGCCGTTCAGCCTTCGGCGGTTACTGCGGATCGGCGGTGAAACCGATTGCCCTGAAGTTTATCACCACCCTGGCCCAGGATGAGGCAACCTGCCTCACGCCCATCTCCGGCATTGGCGGGATCGCCACCTGGCGGGATGCAGTAGAATTCATCCTCCTCGGCGCCGGAAACCTGCAGGTTTGCACCGCGGCCATGCTCGGCGGATTCAGGATCATCAGGGATTTATGTGATGGGATGAACAACTGGATGAATGAAAAGGGGTATCGCACCCTCGATGATTTCAGGGGTTTGTCGCTTCCCTATCTAACCAGATGGGAGGAACTTGACCTCAATTTTCACGCGGTGGCCGTGATCAGCCAGGAGAGGTGCATCCGCTGCGGGTTGTGCTACATAGTCTGCGAGGATACTTCCCACCAGGCCATTTCAAAGGTGGATGGTCATCCTTACAACACCTATCAGATCATTGAGGAGGAATGCGTGGGCTGCAACCTGTGCAGCATTGTGTGCCCTGTAATCGGGTGCATCACCATGAAGGAACAGCGGAAAGGATCGGAATACCTTAACTGGCAGGAGTTCCAGGAAAGAGGCCTGCCCCTCAGCGATCATTGAAACGCCCTCAGGATCATTGACTCTGCTGGTAATATTCCCAGGAGGAGAGGATCCTTTTCACCGTGACCAGGGATGAAGTATCCACGACAAATTCACTGAACCCGATCGGGTGCAGCGGGTTGGCCCAGTCGTAGGTATAACCGAGCCTGGTCCATGGAAAGGCAGAGGTGGAGGAGGTATCGTATTTGTTTTTGATCTCATTCATGAACCAGGCTATGTGCTTCTGGCTTGCCGTGGAGGGGAAATAGAGCTCCGCCTCATGATCGGTGATCTCAGGATCGGGGGTGGAGCGGAACAGGTTCTCAGGATAGACCCAGAATTCAACAAAATAGTCGTTCTGGGTGTCGGGTGGCATGCCCAGCATCTGGGCGATGCGGAGATGGAGGTCGGATTGGGTGTTGAAATGACTTTTTTTGAGAAAACCCATAACCTCCGGGACCGTTGTGATCCAGGAAAGATAGGCCATGTTGTTGCTTGTTTTGAAGGTCTTTCCCACCGGCCAGTACTGGGTGGTGCCCTGTTTCATCCACGACACCACCAGCAGGCGCATCTTCCCGGTTGAATCGCCCGACCAGGTGAGGTTCCCCTCTCCGGCCATGCTGTCGTTGTAATAAGTTATGGCGACCAGGTTCCGGTAAATTTCATACGGCTCGGCAGTTTTGGCGTCGATTACCGCCAGTTTGTATTGTTTTTTCAGGGTGGCCATATCCGCCCCGGCGGGTTCATAGATGGTCTCCTTCTGGCTGCAGCCATAGAAAAGGATCAGTGCGATCAGCGACAGTTTAAAAAAGTGCTTCATAACCTGGATCTTTTTATTCAAGTGGAATATGCTACCTGTAAAATTAATAATTTTTTCAGTAATTATGCAATGACCAGATTATTGCCAAAAAGGGAAAGTAAATTCATTAATAACCTGAGAAATCTTCAGGAAACGTGCGATATCTGCCACCTTCTGCCTGAAAATGCCAGCAGGATCATGCCAAGGGTGATCACGGCCAGATAATGGGCCAGGCCCATTTCCTGTGATTCCAGGTTCGCCCCCACAAAATCAAACCAGGGAACACTGTTCAGGATCCCGTAAACCATAATCGTGAAAATTACCTCGAACAATTTGCTTCCTCCCGTCAAAATTCCCGAGAGAATGGCAAAGGCCGGGACAAACAGGGCCCCCACTGCGATCGCATACCCGCCGTAGAAATTCCCGGTTAACAGCTCTCTCAGCAGGACAGGAAAGGCGAGTATGACCAGGATAAGCACTGCGGCCAAAAAGGTCGCCGGCAGCTGTCGCCAGAGCGGGGAGGGTGCAGAAAAAATATATTCATTGCACCGGCTGGTCACCTCCCTCGATCCGAGTTTTGAAAGGGTGAGGATCTGCAGAAACCAGAGCAGGGGCAGTATGTACTTATGGGCGAAGCCAAGCGGGATGAAGATGGATGCAGTAAACAGGCCGGCAGTAAGGATCATCCAGATCGTGGATTTTCCCCTGAGTGTCATGAGCAATTCTGTTTTGACCAGGCTGAAAAAACTGAACCGGGCTTTTGCCAGGGGGAGTTCGCGGTATTTTATGTGCAGCGCCATCGGCATCTCTTCTGCCTGGATCTCCCTTTTCTTCCTGAACCATAGATTCGTTTGTTTCCGCTCCCTCTTTTCTGAAACATCAAACCTGTTAAACCGAAGGGAGCCCAGCAGCACCAGTCCGAAGGCCATTCCCATCCAGAAAATACGATGAAGGATGATCCACGGAGTCCAGGTCATGCCATTCCAGGTAAACACCTTGCATGATCCAAGTTTATCCCTGATTATGATGCCTGTTCCAAAACTGTTGTTCCAGTCGGGGTGCGCTGCAGCGATTGATTTCTGAATTTCCACCATCCCTGTATTGACGGCAAAAACGTCGGTGGACTGCGACCAGAGGCTGGAAGATACCAGGAACACCCAGACGAAAAAATAGGCGATGTTCATGAACCCGCGGCTGAAACCTGAAAGTGAGTCAAAGAACAGGCCCAGGGCCGCAATGATAAACATGGCCGGAACTGTAAGAATGAGCAGCGGTAAAAGCAGTTTTCCCAATTCAACCTGGCTGGTCTCCCCCCGTACCAGGAACATGACCACAGTCATAACTGCGATCACTGCCAGCATCACGAGGAGCACGGCAAAGTTGCTGAACAGTTTGCCGGTAAGGTATTGCACCTTGGAGATCCTGGTCGTGGCGATGATCTGTCCGACCCCGGTATCTTCATCCCTTTTCACCGAATTGTTCACCAGGTAAAAGCCGACCAGGGCGAAGAAGGGGATGCACATGGCCACCATGCTGCCGATCCAGGCTGAATTATAGAATCCGCGGTAGTTGCCGAGCGATACCATCGTGTAACCGGCATCCACGGGCGGCACAAAAGAATACATGATAAAGATGCACACGCCGATGGCGATCAGGAAATAATAACTGCGGATGCGTTGCAGAAAATCGGCCCAGGCAATATGAAAGATGCTCATTCGGGCGTAATCAGTCTCCATGGTTTCCTCCGTTTTTTGCTGCTGAAATTACGCGCATATACACATCTTCAAGGGTCCCTTTTTCGACCGGGAAGGTATGCTCCAGCACGCGGCCCTGGAATACGATGGCTATTTCGCCGGCCACCGATTCAATATCGGAGACGATGTGGGATGAGAGGATGACGATCCGTTCGCCGGAAAGGTCGGCCAGCAGGTTCCGGAACCGGATGCGCTCCTCGGGATCGAGGCCCACCGTGGGTTCATCGAGGATCAGCAGTTTCGGATCACCGATCAGGACCTGGGCAATGCCGATCCGTTGCTTCATACCTCCGGAATAGCTCCCTATGGCACGGTTCCTTACAGCTGTGAGGTTCAGTTCATCCAGCAGGGCTTCGATCCGCAACCGGATTCCTTTCCCGCTAAACCCTTTGATCGCCGCAATGTACTCGAGGAACTCAACAGCCGTAAGATTCGGATAGATGCCAAAATCCTGGGGAAGGTAGCCAAGCACCTTCCTGACGGTATCCGGGTATTTCACAATATCGACGCCATCGAGGGTGACCTGTCCCTCTGTTGGCCTGGAAATGGTTGCCAGGATCCGCATCAGGGTTGATTTCCCGGCTCCGTTGGGCCCGATCAGGCCCAGTATGCCGTTTTTCAATTCCAGGTTGAAATCTTTCAACCCGTATTTGTTGCTTTTATACTTTTTCGAGAGGTGTTTTACCGATATTTCCATGATGTTCCTTTTTGTGGGAAAGAAACCATTGGACGAACAGAATCACGAAGGGTTACTTATATTTGTTTGACAGACTAAAAATGTAGTAGTATCTTTGGTTGCATATAAAAATTTGTCTGTCAACTAAAAACATGTCATCATGAAGTACAGTATGATCTTACTTTCATTCACCCTGGTTTTTTGCGGATGTAAGTTATCAGCCCAAACAAAGCAGGATAGCCTGGACATTGAAAATGCCGTCCGCAATTATGTCGAGGGCTGGGCTGCCGGCGACATCGACCGGGTTGCAAAAGGGGTTTCAACCGAACTGGTTAAACGAACCATCGGGCAGGATAAGGAGGGGCTGAGCTACACAAACAACATGAGCGCCTCCCTTCTTCTAGTTGCAACAAAGATGAACAAGGAGGGGATCCGGGGAAAAGACCTAGAACCCGATAAGCCCTTTAAAGAGACCGTGCAGATATTTGATGTTACCGGAGATTTTGCCCTGGTAAAAGGCATGAATACCAAGTATGGCTTCTTTGATTACTGCCAGCTGGCAAAATTCAATGGTGAGTGGAAGATCATCAATGTTTTGTGGGGCATGGTACCACAAAAGAAATGATTACCTTCCTGTTATAGTTTTTTTATTGTTACCCTCCGGTTCTGGGTTCTTCCTGCGGCTGTATTGTTATCGGCGATGGGTTTCGATGAGCCAAATCCCATGGCTTCCATCCTTGCAGTGTCGATACCCCTTTTCACAATCTCGGCTTTAATAGCCTTGGCTCTCTTTTCAGAAAGATTCTGGTTTAAAGCAACACTCCCGGTATTATCGGTATGTCCCTCGATCATGATCCGGATCTTTGGATTTTCTTTCAGGAAATTTGAGATCTGTTCGATCACCGGGTAGCTTTCTGGTTTAACCACTGCTTTCCCGATATCGAAATTGATGCCGTAGAGATCTATAAAACCTTTTGAATCCAGCTCCTTCATCGGATTTGCAGCGGGTTCCGGGGCTGTTTTTTTAACAACAGGTTCCCCTGAAATAGCTGGTCTGAAGCCGAAATCCAGGGCACTGTTGTAATCAAAGCCCATATTCCGGTATGAAATTCTCATCCGGTCCTTCTGGCTTCCCCATGAACCGCCACGCAACACCCTGTTTTTGCCATGATCAGGTCCTGCCGGGTTTTCAGCTGGAGAAGTCTTGTAGTACGACTCACCATACCAGTCGGAACACCATTCCCTGGCATTTCCTGCCATATCATAGATATCCAGTTCATTGGGCATTTTTTGACCGATGTTGTGTGACTTTTTATCAGAATTCCCCAGGTACCAGGCCACTTCATCCAGGTTGTTCCCACCTGCATACTGATATCCCTTGCTCTTGGCCCCTCCTTTGGCCGCATATTCCCATTCAGCTTCCGTCGGCAGGCGGAATTGTTTGCCTGTCATCTTACTAAGCCATTCGCAATAAGCAACAGCATCGTACCAGCTTACATTTCCTACAGGTTTTAGGCTGTCTGACAATGGAAGGGGCATCCCCTTTGCGTCCATTTTCCAGCTCCCATTATTGATCCCACGCGGGGACAGGCCGTGTTTCATTCGCACTGTATCTACCTGTTCGGCGTCTGTCTTGTACCCGGTAGCATCAATAAATTTTTTGAAGTCCTTGACGGTGACCTCAAATTTTCCGAAATAAAAACTATTCAAAGTAACCTGATGGACCGGCTGTTCGTCCTTATTCCCATTGATATTTCCCATTGAAAAAGTTCCACCCTCAACATAAACCATGGGTGGCATGAGTACGTTGTTTTGCTGGGCATAAACCGATATACAACCCAAGGTAATCGCGCAAATGATTATAAGTATTTTGTTTGTCATAAGTTTCATTTTAAATTATGACGGTAAAAATACAAACCATTTGGAAAATACCAAAGGAGAATTTTCTGCCCTGTCTACCTGAGAATGAAGGGTACCACCGATGCGATGATCCCGGTAAAAACCACCACCATCAGGAAGAGATTATACCTCACATTGTAGTTGTTGAGAAGGGTTTCGTCGTAATACTTGGCGACATTCTGATCCTTGTACATGGAGATGAGGCCGTTGGTCAGTTTCATTCTCGTCTGGCGTCCCTTCAGCAGCCCGATGACAACTACAATGTTCACCACGACGATCAGTGCAACAAAAATAAACATGACCGAAAGTGCGGATGTTTCGGTGCGGGATTTTTCCGACATGCCTGAATTCACTGCCAGGGTGATCAGGTTGAGCAAAATGGAGGTCAGGATGAAGATGGTGTCAGTTTTGGTATTCTGCTCCAGCTCCTTTGTAATGTGATTATGGACTTGTTCTAACATGGGTTCAGGTTTTAAATTTGTTTCAAATGTAACATTATTTTTTTCCAAACAATTTGCAGTAATAATCCAGCATCTCGGTTTCTATCCCCAATTCATCGAGGGGAATCGGAGGCTGGGCTGAAATCTCAGCCGCCATCTTGTCGATATTTTCCTTTGGCTGGAACAGCGCCTCCACCTGGCTCGTAAGGTCAATAATTTCGACAGAGGGATCACGGTAGTTCAATTCCCACTTGCTGACGATAATGTTTGCACCGGTTGTCCTGGCCAGTTCGGGAAGCCTGTCCTTGATAATCTGCATGATGAGCCCGGCCGAACCGTTGCTGAAGACCATCTGATGAAGCAGGTGCTGAAACGACATGGCCTGCACACCAAGATCTTTGATCCTGGCCGAATCGTGGGCTTTGTTTGCCGAATCGCCCTGTTGGCCCATCTTAGCCATGCGTTCCTTAAAGAAATCGGAGCGCGACCAGGCAAAGGTGATGATCCTGGAATCGTAGGTGCCGATTTTGAGGACCGGCGATTTTTTTTGGGCCTGCATTGAACATGGGATGACCAGGGTCCCCGCCACGAATAGGGCGGCCACGATGAATGTGAAGTGTTTGGTTGTTTTGTTCATTGTTTGTTCCTCCATTTTAATTGTTTATCTGATTTGATCCTTTCTATGCTTTTTCCTATTTTTGGTTTGGAAATACCCTGAATTTTTTCCGGCGAAATTATAACCGGAATGTGGAAGTCGTTGGAAAATTAACTGTAAAATCGTTGTAAAAGGATTTACAATCATTTTACATACAATAACTTACAAAACAGAAGAACTTTGTCCCGGAGCGATCAGAGATATTTTGAAGCACTGAAAAAAAAGATTGTCGCCATGATGCAGCAGTCCTACCCGGGCATTAATCCGTCCATCTCTGAATGGAAGGGACAGGAGATCACTGATTTCCAGGAGGAGCTGTTGCGTAGTGTAAATGCACACATCAGCGAGAAATGGTTTTATACACATATGAAGTCGATAAGCAAATCCCTGCCCAGGATCGATGTGCTGAACCTGCTGAGCAAGTATGCCGGCTATGCAAACTGGGATGATTTTGTGTTTAAAAACCAGGATCTCATATTGGAATCCCAGAACGAAACACCGGCCGCCGGATCTGTTGCCAGGGTGGTTCCTGACAAGGCAAACCGCTATTTCATCATCCTTCCTGCAGTCACCTTGGGGATCGTTCTGCTGTTTTTCAGCCTCTTTATGCTGTTCAATACCAGGGAATATACCTTCAGCTTTTATGATGCAGATACGAAGGAACCCATTACGAACAGCCAGATTGAGGTGCGCCTGTTGCAGGAGGGAGAGTCGCCGGTAACGGGTTTGTGTGACAAACAGGGGCGTTTCCGCCTGAAGACGGATAAAAGCCTGGTCAGGCTGGTTGTCAAAACGCCCTATTACAGATCCGATACCATTGTCCGCATCCTGAAAAAGCTGAACCAGGAGGAGATCATCAGCCTGCATGCCAATGATTACGCGCTGATGATCCACTATTTTTCACAGATGAAGGTAGATGACTGGGAAAAGAGAAGGAGCCGCCTGGATAAAATGATCGACGACGGGGCCATGATCTACCAGGTTTTAGGAGAAAAAGGAGCGGTGGGCATGGAATTGTTCAACAAGCAGGAATTCATTGACAGGCTTACGATACCCTCGGGTAACCTCAGAAATATTGAGATCCTGGATTCAAAATTCAGGAAAGATAAAATATCTATTCTCCGCTTCAGGATTAAATCAGAAGGCAAATGAGATTGTTTTTTAAATTTTCTCTCTTGATGTTGATGTACCTTGTATTAACGGCAAAAAGCTGTGACAACGGGAATGAGTTCGATTCAGCGCGTGAAGAGAAACAGGTCGCTTTGGTCAAAGACAGCATCACTGCCGCCTTTGCCACCGATTCGCTTACCAGCTCTGCGTTGAGAGCCTTTGAAACGACCGCCTGCCAGAAGATCTATGACCTGGGCGATTACTTGGCCATCCTCTCCGACACCAACACCGGCAAGGTATTTAAGACCAGCGTGGCTGGGGCGATCCATGATTTATTTATATCTGGTGATGTGAACATCCGGCTTTCGGTTCCGGGCTGCCCGGATGGGAAAGATGAAAACAATGCATTTGTTCGGCAGTTGCGTGAGGCCGGGTTAAAAAATTTCGAAGTTTCCCCGGGGATGAAGTTCGATTCGGTGGTGGTGGAGAAAATGGCGGTGCGGGCCAACGATACCCTTTACCGGGGGACCCTGCGATTCCGGGTATCCTGCAGCCAGCAGGACCTGGGGAACAGAACGACGCAGCCTGGAAGATATAAAACCGGCGAATTTGTCGTGGTTAAAAGGGAGAAGCGTTTCGGTAAAAGTGCCCTGGATGTATGGTCTGTGCGGATTGGCCATATCGGCGATCTATAACAATCCGGTCCGCTTTGCGTTATTACTCCCGGGGCCACCCATCACCCCATTTTACCAACAACTTCCTCAAAATGAAAAGATTTAAATTCCTGCTGTTCGTCCTGCTTCTTCAGATGGTCGCTTTCGGTTCGCAAGCCCAGTTTTTACAGGATGCCATGAAGATCATCGACCAGAGCAAGGGGGGACTCACGGAGAAAGATGCCGTGGATGGCATCAAGGAGGCGCTGGTGAAGGGCACCGGCGAGAGTGTGGCCACAGTTTCGAAACTCAACGGCTTTTTTACAAATCCTGAGATTAAAATCCCCTTTCCCGAAAGTGCGCGGACGATCGAATCGAAACTGAGGGCGCTGGGGTTTGGCAGCCAGGTTGACGAGGTGATCCTGACCATCAACCGTGCTGCCGAGGATGCAGCCAAAAGCGCCCAGCCCATCTTTGTATCAGCCATCACCGGCATGAACATCTCCGATGCCATCCAGATCGTGAAGGGTCCCAACAATGCCGCCACGCAATACCTCGCCCGGACCACCACCCCTGAACTCAAGGTGAAATTCACCCCGGTGATCAAAGCTTCGCTGGATAAGGTGGACGCCACCCGGCTCTGGACCGACCTGATAAACACCTATAACCAGATCCCCTTCGTTGCCAGGCAGAACCCTGATCTGACGGCCTATGTGACCGAAAAAGCCATCGGCGGGCTCTTTACGATGATCGCCAAAGAGGAGTTGAAGATCAGGCAGGACCCCGTGGCTCAAACCACCGAACTGCTCAAAAAGGTTTTTGGAAAATAACCGGTTGCGCTACAGCTGAATGGTGTAGTTGTAAGTAACGGCCTCCCCGCTCTTTTTTTCCGGCTCATTTTTAGGCTTCTCCGGCTCCATGGTGTATGAAACGGCGAGGAGGGGGTTTGCACCAGGAAGATGGAAATTGATGGTGGTTTTGGATGTCAGCCTTACACGAACGCCGCGGTTTTTCACCTTTTCAAAGCGAAGCAGCCCGATCACCCGCAGTGCCTCTTCATCACAGCCAAAACCGAGACTCTTCAGAATACGCGGATTGCTCACCGACCCGTTGTCGTGAATGTCGTATTCAACCACCACCGAACCCTCTGTTTTGGCCTCCAGGGCTGCTTCAGGATAACGCAGCTGTTCTGCGATGAACTCCCTGAAAGCCTTATTGCCACCGGGATATCTTGGAAGGTTCAGGAACTGTTTTTTGTGATGATGATCGGACATGGTTCAGGTTGAGATGATTCTGTGGTACAAAGGTAACTTCTTTCTGCGTAATTAACCCCTGCCTATTCGTCGCGCAGGCCGGGCAGGATATCCTTTTTCAGGGCCGATCGTGCCGGGAACCAGATCCACAGGAACCCGTTGATCCCCATCAGGAGGAGGATCATGGAAATAAAGCCCACCGGCGCACTATACTCTGGGGTGAGCAGTGAGGGCAGGATACCTGTCAGCGAGGAGACCATCCCAAGGACAAGTGCCGAAAGGAGGATGACGAAATGTTCGGCCAGGATGCACCGTCGTATAAAATCAGGGTGGAAGCCGAGGGCCAGGTATAGCGCCAGCTCCTGCCTGCGTTGCCGGATATTCCGTAAAAGCACGATTCCAAGTCCCACCGTTCCGATCAGCATGCCTAAACCGCCCAGCATCATGAAGACCGTGAGGTAGGTGTTCTCAACAGCATTGAAGGCGGCCAGGCGGGCCGAAGCAGGGGTGAGGGAAAGGCCCTGGTCGCGCATCAGCGATTCGAGGCGTTGGGTGATGGTATCACGCATAGCGGGCGGAGCGTCGACCAGCATCTGCCTGGATGCACCTGCCGAAGGGAAGAATATCCGCAGCAGGCTGTCGGAAACCAGGAGATGGCCCTGGAAGATCGAGTTGTCGAGGCCGCCCATCAGTTTGATGTAGAGCAGCCCGCCTGATTCATCGCGGTATACAAGCGTATCGCCGACCGATTTTCGCAGTCCCCAGGTTATGACAGTCTGATCTGCAAAGCCGGGGATGGTGTTAGGCCCCAGCCGGGTGGACAGTGTCTTCCAGGGATGATTTTTATCTGCAGTTGGATCGGTGCCGATGAAGCTGAAGGCCTTGTGCCGGTCAAATAACACGGCCGGGACCCCAAGGATACCGGGGGTGGAAACCTGGTTAAGGTTGAGGCAGCTGGCATCATCACCGCTGATCTGCGAAAACTGGATGTACCGCACCGGCTCCAGGACCTCTTCGTCACGGAGACCGAATTTCGAACCTCCGTATGGGGAATTCAGGTCATCCTGGATAGGTAGCATGGTCTCGCCCCACAGCAGGAATCCTCCGGTTCCCGATGCCGGATTTGTCTCAGCGCCGTAAAAGGTTTTGTGGTTGGCCCCGGTGATCATGACGATGAAGGTGCCCAGTGCCAGGAGCGATACGGCCGAAATGGTCCTCCCGCGGCGGAGAGAAAGATTCCGGAATACCAGTTCCCGAAAACCGGGGATGGACTCTCCCTGTTTCATGGCCATGCGGCCAAGGTACCAATAGATCGCAGCCAGTCCTCCCAGGAGCATCAGTCCGCCGGAGGTGAGGAACAGGGCGACATTCATGGTCTGGCCGGTCAGGAGCAGCCACGCCAGGAGTGCAAGGGCTACCAGAATAGAGGCTAAGGCTACTGCGAGGTCGATCCGGAGCCGGCCGTTTGAAACCGGGCTTTGTGCCGATAGGATTCCCCGGGTCAGGGCCTGCAAAGGCTTCCTTAAATTTCTCCGGATGGTCAGGATCAATACCAGCATGGAGGTAAAGAGGCCCAGGACTGACCCGGTGAGTATTGTCTGCAGACGTAACTTCATGACGATCTGCGTGGTATTGACGGCATCATTCCATACCGTGTTCAACCCGAAGAGGAGGAGCTGGTTGTAAAAAATCCCAAGCAGGGCGCCCGGGATAATGCCGGCCAGCACGACGGGTAGCACCTCCCATGAAAATATCCGGAGGATCCGGCCCCGGCGGAAACCAAGGGAGGAGAGGAGTCCCGCCTCAGCCATCCTGGATTGGGCCAGCAGGGTGAAGAGCATCGAGGTGAGGAGCAGGGCGCCGAGCAGGATAAAAAAGCTCAGGCTGAGGAAAAGTTCACCGAAGTCGGTGGAGTTGGCCGCCGCCTGCATTCCTTCGGCCTTCACCGGCCTGAAGAAGAGGCCCGATTGCCGGGGGTTGATCTGCTTCATCATTGCAGATTCGATTCCGGGAAGATCCTTCCCGCGGGCAGAAAACCGGAAGGCGGTGAAGTTGCCAAAGCGGTTGCCCCATATCTTTTTCCCGTCGTTCATGGAGATGAAGGCTTTGGGACTTCCCCTGAAATGCTTCCAGTATAATTCGTCCTTGTCCCGTATTTTTTTCAGGTCAACAGGCGCGCCGGTCTCCCAGTCGCGGCAGTTCCCGGCATCTGACATCCCCGGGAAATCGGGCATCAGTCCGCGGTCAGACAGTCCATCGGCCAGCGGGAAGACCGACTTCACCTGGAACCGGGTGCTGTCCTCACGCAGCGACCGCAGGGGGCCCATCAGGAAATAACGGAGCATCACTGAATCGCCGGCCCCGACGCCCAGGTCGCTGGCCAGCCAGTCGGTGATGAGGATCTGCCGCTTCCCGAGCGGCTGCTCCAGGAATGTTTCACTGGCTGCCGTTACAAATGAATAGGGGGTTGACCTGTTTCCTGCTGAGAGCGAATTGACCACGTAGGTGAGGATGGATTGGCAGCCGGGGAGGACTGACAAAACCGCATGGGCCGTAGAATCGCCGAAAAATATCCGGTCCGTGGTGATCTCCCATCGCTGTTCCTCTGTGTTAACCGGCTCCCTTGAAAGGGATATGACCTGGGTGGAGCCGGATGTTTTTTGCCTGGCGGAACCATCCGGGACTGTGAGAGGTGTGAAATGAAGCCCGGCATCCGCAGGTTTCCAGCAAGTGTGCAGGGCGCTGTCGAGCTGAGCTAAGGTCGTCGGCTGAGTTCCGTTGCCCAAGACCAGCAGCAGGTTCGCATACCCCGGCAGTTCAAGCAGCGATGACATCTGTTTCAATGAAAGAAAGATGTTGAAGGGGGCAGTCTGGTTGCTTTTCAGGCTGAACCGGCCCAGGTTTTCATCCTCCGCGATGGCCTTGATCTTTACCCTGACGGAGACCGAAGGCATTTTCTCAGCCACGAACGGGGCGCCGGAGGGGGCCTTTCCCGGTTTACGTATCCTCAGGAGCAGTTCATCGCCCGGCCTGAGTTTCAGTCTTTCAGCGGTGTTCCTGCTGATGACGGCCTCCTCTTCACCGGGGGCCGGTAGTGGCGAATCGCAGAGCTGGCTGAACCGTTCATCCACGCCGGTCACCTCCACCTGGTTTATTCTCAGCTCTTTATCACTGTTGATGGCCATTCCCGATACCCTGAGGGCCGGTACTGCCGGAACAGGGAGGATGGAGGACATCTCATCTGCCAGATGCTGCCTGAAAAATCGTTCGTTCGATTGCAATGCGTAAGCGGTCTTTCCAAGGCGGATGCGGGTAAGTCGCTCCAGGCTGAACCGCACCGAGTCGCCCACGATGAGCGCCCCCGTGAGCACGGCGGTGCTGATCGCCACACCGGCGACAACGGCCAGGTAGGGTTTCCGGAAATAGCGTAGGTTGCGGAGGATCAGTCGGATGAGATTCATCTTTGTTCGGTCAGGGTGAGGCTGCCGGAGGTCAGCTTATAGATCTTTCCCATTCCTGCGGCGAGTTCGGTTGAATGGGTAACTACCACCACTGCCAGGTTTTCCTCCGTGTTCAGCTCCCTGAGCAACTGTCCAAGCAGGGCCGCATTGGCAGCATCCAGCGAACCGGTGGGTTCATCGGCCAGCAGCAGGCGGGGCTGGTTGATCAGCGCGCGCACCACAGCGGCCCGCTGGCATTCTCCTACCGACATCTGTCCCGGGCGATGGTGCACCTGGTCTTTCAATCCCACCCTTTCAATAAGCATTTTGGCCCGTTCGATGGTCATTTTCCTAACCGAAGCATCCTTTTTTGGCAGTGCCGGGAGAAGGACATTCTCGAGGAGGGTCAGCTGCGGCAGCAGGTGGTGCAGTTGGAAAATAAAGCCAATAAACTGGTTCCGCATGTCGGCCAGCCGGTTTTCATCCAGGGTGCCCGTATCAGTCCCATCCAGGATCACCCTGCCGGAGGAGGGACGGTCGAGGGTTCCGAGGATATTGAGCAGAGTGCTTTTCCCGGAGCCCGACGGGCCGACGATGGCGATGGAATCACGCTCCGCGACCGAGAGGGAGATCCCGTTGAGGATTATATTCCGGATGCCGGTTCCCGGTTGTTCGTAATGTTTGGAGATATTTTGAAGTTCGGCGACCATATTTCATTGAAGGTTGGGAAAGGTATTGTTAATGCAAAGAACGGAAAAAATAATTGGAGGTACCAATTTAGCACCTCCAATATAGAATAGATGAAAATTCAGTTACTTGATCTGTTTTCAATGAATGAAATTATGAAGGGAGCCTAAAAACCAGAAGTGAATGCTAGATTTTTTTAATCTTTATCGGGTTCTGTCGGCAGTCGAAGACAGAAGCAATAGTGATCAGATTATCTTTTCTCCAGTAAATTATTTTATAATTGCTTTCAACAAGATATCTGAATTCTTCTTGATACCCGATTAACAGCTCTTCAACAGGACCCGCGAATGGATTGTTTTGAAGAATGGATACTCTGTCAATTATTCTATTGATAATTTTCCTTGCAATTCTTGGACTGACTTCAGTTGAATAATAGTCAAATATATCTTTGAGTTGCCTTTCCGAAAGTTCCGACCATTCAATCCTTATTTCCATGTTTTGACCTTCTTTTTCAGCTCCTGATGTGATATAACCCGGCCCTCTTCGCTGTCTTGTTTTGCCTTGTCGATCATTTCATGGAAATCATTTACTGACATGGGAGCTAATTCCTTTTCGTAGGATACTTTTTTTTCCTGCCTTATAAATGATTCAATTTTGGAAATAAGACTTTCGTCACTGATACGAAGAAATTCTTCTATTAAATTCAACTTTCTCGCCTGAAGGTTCATAACGAATTTTTTTTACAAAATTAATGATTTTAAGGTGAAATTGTTTCGTTTTAGGAGTGTTCCTTGATAGTCTTCTCATACACCTCCACCATCTTTTTTGAGAGGATGCGGCAGTCGAAATGGTCCTCTATGGATTTACGGCCGGTACGGCTCATCTGCTCGAGGGTGGCGGGGTCAGATAATACCTCTGCCAGTTTTGATGACAACGCCTCTGGGGTGTTGGGATGATAGAGCCGGCCGCCTCCGGTTGCCCGGATGACCTCGGGGAAGGCGCCCAGTTCTGGCTGGATCAGGGGAACGCCCGATGCCAGCGCCTCAACCTGGTAGAGCCCGTATGCCTCTCCCTTCAGCACGGGAACGGAAAGCACCGACACCGATTTGAAAAAGCCAGCCAGATCCTCCGTTGTGAAATTTTCGATGATCTCAAAATCCTGCCCGATGCCCTGCTGCTCCAGCTTCTTCAGCTGCCGGTGAATAAAGGGTTTGTCGTCACCGGTCATTCCGCCGGTCGCCTTCAGCTTCAGTTCTTCAAAGCGCGGATCGCGCTTCAGGAGGATAAAGGCATCCACGAGGATCTCAAAACCATTCTCTTCACAGATCCGGGAGAGATAGCCAATGGACTGCGGTGCATCAGCAGGGGCGGACCAGGTGTAATTCCCGGGCTTCACCCCGATGTGGACCACGTGCATCTTTTCGGGCGGAATGGCCATCTTCTCCTGCATCACGCTGGCGAACCAGGCGCTGACGGCGATGAAGGCATCGACATCCCGGCATTTATCGGCCATCAGCTTCCATATTTTTCCGCGCCAGGCCGGTTCCATTGCATCCACCCACACATCCTCGTCCTGCAGCGAACATACCACCGGCACCTTCACCTCCTCCCTAATCTGTTTGGCCATCCCGAGCAGGAGGGCATTGGAGAAGTGGACGACATCCGGCTTCTCCCGGTACTTCAGGAAATCGACCAGCCGCCCCAGTTCATGCTCCTGGTTGCCCTGCTGCCCGAGAAGCATCGATTCGGTGAGTTCCTCCAGTCCGTGCGCCCGCGTCGATCCCGACTTTTTGGCGGCAAATCTCAGCATCGGCTTTGAGTCGAAAAAGTGCTCCATCCATCCCGGCATGTGCCTGAACAGGGGAAACTGCTGCTTGAGGTAAATGTTTACGGCGCCATAGAAGACAGGCAGATCCTCGTTTGTTTTTTTTCCGTCGATGGTGAGGGGCAGGTACATCGGAAGGGTGATGGCATCGTGCCCCAGCTCGCGCAGGGAATTCACGTAAGCGCTGTCGCGCAGGCAATTCCCGCAGTAAAAGGTGCCGCCGAAGCCGGGAACGATGTTTACTATTTTCATACAGGATTTGCGAATGACGAATGACGAATGACGAATTACGAATGACGAAGTTATGATTTTATTTTACGGGGCCGAATACATATAGTTTTCCGTCCTGGGCGCCGAGGACGAGCATAGAGGATGTCACGGCCGGGGTGCTTACGATCGCGCTGCCGATCTCGTAGGTCCAGATCTCTTTGCCGGTGTCGGTCTCCAGCACATGGATCCTCCCGTCGGATGAGGCCGCGATGACCAGGCTGCCTGATATCACCGGGGAGGCATCCACCTTTCCCAGCGTCTTGAATTTCCAAACCATCTCTCCGTTCACCGCATCAAAACAGTAGATATAACGGTTCTGCGACCCGGTTATTACCCTCCCCGAACCTACCGCGGGGGAGGCCATGAAGGGACCGCCGCCCGGGGTCTTCCACTGAATCTTTCGCTGCCGGAGATCGAAACAGAAGAACACGCCGTCGTAATTGCCGAAAAAGGCTTTATCGCCGAGCACTGCTGCCGAAGCGGGGATGTAGGTGCCGATGTTTGTTTTGCCGGGCGCCTGCCCATCCACGATATTCACCAGGTGAAGAAAACCGTCGCACCCGCCAAAGACAGCCAGCTTCTTGTCAATGGCCGGGGAGCCGTTGATGAAATTCCCCGACTCGTATTTCCACAATGCCTTCCCGGTGGAGGCTGAAACACAGTGAAGGTTATAATCATAGCTCCCGACCAGGATGCAGAGCTCTTTCGTTTTAGGCTGGATCACCCAGTTGGCTGAGCCGGAGATCTGCCCGTCGGTGATATATTTCCAAATCAGGGCGCCGGTCGCAGCATCCAGCGCATAGAGGATGCCTTCGGTGGAACTTGCGTAAATCCTATTCTTTAACAGCAGGGGCGGAGCTTCTACCGAAGTGCCGGCGTTGAATTTCCATTTCAGCTGCCCTGCCGTGGTGATGGCATAGATGTAGCCGTCGTCGGAGCCGGTGTAGATGACGCCCTCCCCGATGACGGGCGAGGATTTGATGGCATCGCCGGTCTTGAAGGTCCACAACAGTTTAAAGGGAGGCTTCAGGGTTGCTTTCGACAGTCCGGTGAGCTGTGCATTCCCGCGATAGGAGGGCCAGGTATCCTGTGCCTTCAGGTCATGGCCGGTGAAGGCCGGCACACAGAGCGACAGGAAAAGGATAAGCCGGTGGCTGCTGATCATCCTCATGGTGAATTCCGCTCCTCCTGTTCCTTAAAGGCGAGGGCGCCTGTGGGGCAGGACTCCACACACTCCCGGGCAGTTTGGGTCAGCGCCTCCCTGATGGTTTCATTGAAGGGAACCGAGATGCGCACATCAAAGCCGCGCCCGACAAAGGTCAGTCCGATGGCCTCCCCGTGCAGCCCCGTGATCTCCACGCACAACCCGCACCGGATGCATTTTTCAGTTTCAAAGACCACCAGGTCGTGCTGCACCGACCGGGTGAGCAGGTTCCTGTCGGGGGCCGCAAACCGCTTCCGGCTGGCATCGTATTGTTCCCCGTACTGCCTGAGTTTGCAGCTCACGGGTTTCCGGCAATCGCAGTGCATGCAGCGCTGCGCTTCGCTGATGGCCTCTTCGCGGCTGAACCCTTTGTGTTTTCCTTCTTTTGGTTCAACCCGGTGACCGGGGGTGGCATCGCGGAGATATTCCTTAAATTCAGGTTCAAAGAGAGGTCCGAATGCGGAGACCGACCGCTGTTTGTGGCGCAGGTCGCCGGGGAGGGCGTTGAGGTAATGCTCCACCCGTTGCGCGGCCAGTTTTCCCTGGGCGGCTGACTGGACTGCCATTTTTTGTTCCCGGAGGATGCTCCCGCAGGCGAAAACGCCGGGTAGGGAGGTTTCGAGGGTGTGCCTGTCCACCTGCGTATCCTGCTTCATCCCGAAGGGTTCAACCGGGTTGGTGGCCCGGCTCCCCGTGGCGAGGATCACGGCGTCAAAACCGGGGAGGATGGATTGATTGAAAAGGTCGTGCGTCACCGGGATTCCAAGACGGAATCCGGCCCCCATGCCGCGCAGGGTCTCAATTTCGGTATGGAGGATCTCCCGGGGGAGATGATCATCTGGAATGTCATACTGCATGGTACCGCCTGCCTTTTCGTGTTGGTCGAACAGCGTTACGGCATGACCCGATCGCAGCAGGTAAAAGGCGGCCGAGAGCCCGGCGGGACCGGTGCCGATGACCGCGATTTTTTTCCCGGTGCTGGGGGGAATAACCAACCGATCGGCGGGGGCTCCCATTTCATTCACTGAACCATTCTCCCCAAACTCCGCGGCCGACCGTTTCAGCAGGCAGATGGAGACAGCTTGGTCGATGGGTCTCCGCTTGCAGGCCTTTTCGCAGGGGGCAGGGCAGATGGTTCCTAAAACAAATGGGATGGCGATCTCTTCGCGGACGATGCGGAGGGCTTTCACAAAATCACCGCGGGCTATGAGCCGGTTCATCAGGGGGATGTCCATGAAGGCCGGGCAGGTGAGGCGGCAGGGGGCCTCGCAATCGCCCACATGGTCGCTGAGCAGCAATTCGAGCGCTTCACGACGGGCAATGATCACCTCCTCCGAACCGGTGAGGATTTTCATCCCTTCGGCCACAGGCATGGCGCAGGAGGGAACCAGGTTGTCACGACCCACCTCCTTCACCAGGCATACCATGCACGAGGGATGATTGGCGAAGCCTGGTTTGAAGCACATCGTCGGGATGTCGATGCCCAGGGAGGCCGCTGCCTCCAGGACAGAGAGACCCTCCTGCACTTCAACAGGTATATGATCGATCGTTAATTTCACCATCTACCCCGAACTAATTGATATCCGTCACTCGTTTTTGTCATTGATCAGGTGTTTTTACCATCCGTCATGGATTTTTTTACCGGTTAAGCGTTTTTGTTTTACCTCATCGCCTGTCATGCAGGTATTCATTTGATTTCCACCGCATCCACCGGGCAGATCTGCCTGCAGATGTCACATTTAATACATTTTTCCATGTCCACCGTGTGCTTTTCATAGGGCTGGAAGGCAATGGCACCGGAGGGACATCGCTGAGCGCATTTGGTACACCCGATGCACTCATCGTTGATCTCGTAACGGATCAGGGGCAGGCATTTCCCGGCCGGGCAATGACCATCCAGGTGGGCCTCATATTCCTCACGGAAGTTTTGCAGGGTGGTGAGCACCGGGTTCGGCGCGGTCTTTCCGAGTCCGCACAGGCTCCCTTTCGCCGTGCTCAGTGCCAGTTTTTCCAAATTATCCAGGTCATTGGGGGTTCCCTGGCCGCTGCGGATCTTTCCGAGCAGTTCGAGCATCCGGCGGGTGCCGATGCGGCAGAAGGTGCATCTTCCGCAGGACTGGTTCTGGGTGAAGGAGAGAAAATAGTGGGCTATGTCGACCATGCAGTCGGTGTCGTCGAGCACGATGAGCCCCCCTGAACCCATCATGGTCCCGGCCTGTTTGAGTGCTTCAAAATCGATGGGCATGCCGGCCGCAGAGGCAGGCAGGCAACCACCCGAAGGACCCCCGATCTGGACAGCCTTGAATTTCCGGTCACCGGCAATGCCCCCGCCAATCTCCTCCACGATCTGCCGGATGGTAATTCCCATCGGAACCTCAATGAGGCCGCCGCGTTTCACCTTGCCGGCCAGCGCAAACACCTTGGTACCCTTGCTCCCGACCGTGCCGATGGCTGCAAAGGCACCTGATCCGTGATGCAGTATCCACGGCACCAGCGAAAGGGTCTCAGTGTTATTGATCAGTGTGGGTTTGTCCCACAAACCCTTGACGACCGGGTAGGGGGGGCGCATCTTTGGAATCCCGCGTTTTCCCTCCACCGAGGCGATGAGGGCGGTCTCCTCTCCACACACAAAGGCGCCGGCGCCTCCGAAGATGCGGATGTCGAAGGAAAATCCAGAACCCATCACATGGGGCCCGGTAATGTTGTTCTCCCTGCAGATCCTGAGCGCTTCGCCGATCCGTGTGACGGCCAGGGGGTATTCGGCCCTGATGTAAAAGATCCCGTGCGATGCCCCGGTGGCAAACCCCGCAATGAGCATCCCCTCGATGATCCGGAAGGGATAGGATTCGAGAAGCATCCGGTCCATGAAGGCGCCGGGGTCCCCCTCGTCGCCATTGCAGATCACATATTTTTCGTCGCCCGGCTGGTCCTTCACCATCTGCCACTTCCGCCCCGTCGGGAAACCGGCCCCGCCGCGGCCGCGCAGCCCGCTCGCCACAATCTCATCCACCACCTCCTGGCGTTTCATCTCATCCAGGCATCTCTGTAACGATTCAAAGCCTCCCGCCCTTCGATAACCTTCGAGATCCACCGGATTGGTCACTCCCCTGTTCTCGGTGGCAATGTTGACCTGGGGACCGAGAAACCTTGACAGGGGCGTGTCGCGCTGCTCTCCGAGATACCTCCGGAACGATTTGGGCGCACCATCGGCCATCAGGTGTTCAAAAACGTTAAAGAAGCTGCTGCGCAGTCGGTTGTAATATCCCCGGGGTTTGAAATGGCTCAGCAGCACCTCCCTCACCTCTTCGGGTTTTATCTTTGCATAAAAGGTCGGGTTCTCCCCGGGTTTGATCACCTCGAGGATGGGAACCTGGTTGCAGATCCCCACGCATCCCACCTGCTGCACATCCACCCTGATCTTCGTCTGTGCCAGGGTCTTCTCAAGTTCCGTCTTTACATCGGAGCTGCCGCTGGCCACGCAGCACGATCCGAGGCCGATGCGGATCTCGCCCTGTATCGCAGAGGAAGAAGAATGATATTCACGATGTGTGGCAGGATGATCCCTCCTTCGGGAGAGAAATTCGCGCAGGATCGCACCCACCCCCTCCGGCTCCACATGGCCAAAGGTGACCTCGTCGATGCGCACGGCCGGGGCAAGGGTGCAGCAACCCAGGCAGGCCACCTTTTCGATTGTGAAGATGTAGGAGGCATCGGTGTCCTCATCATCATTCAGCTTCAGTTCCCGACGGAAGGCCTCATAGACGAACTGCGAACCTTTCACATGGCAGGCGGTGCCGGTGCACACGCTGATGCGGTGCTTGCCGGCCGGCTGGTGCCTGAACTGGGTATAGAAGGTGGAGATACCGGAGATCTGCGCCGGGGTGATCCCGGTTGTCTCACATACGCGACGAAGTGCCGCTTCGGGGAGGTAGTTGAATTCATGCTGGATATCCTGCAACAGGGGGATCACGGCATCAGGTGTAACCCCATGCAGGGCCACCATCCGGTCGACTTTTTCATGTATATTCAGACTATCTCCCAATGCAATATAAGTTTTTATCTCCCCGAATAATGATCTTTCCCTCTGCAAATGCCGGTGTACATACGGAGGCTTCTCCAAGCGGGGATTCGCTGATCACAGAAAAGGTTTGATCGGCTTTGATGATGTGCATGATTCCTTTTTTATCCAGGAGGAAGACTTTACCCTCAGCCACAACGGGAGAGGCAAACACAGGAGTTCCCAACTCCTGCTCCCAGTATTTGGTCCCGTTTTTCGCATCGTAGCAAACGGATGCGCCGTAGCTTGTCACCAGGAAGAGATATTTCGCGGTTGCCACGGGGCTGGGAATATCCGACAGGTAATCGGAATCCTCCCACAGCAGTTTTGGTGTATCTCCGGTCTCCAGTGCCGAAAGTTTTGAAAAATCATTTACGGCATACACCACTCCATCTGCATAGGCCACGCTCGGCCCCACCTCCCCCGAAATACAGTTCATACTCCACAACTCCTTCCCGGTAGCCGGGTTATAGGCCGCCACCACCGGATCGGAGGTGAGGATCAGTTCCGTTCTTTTTCCCGTATTAATGAGCACAGGTGAAGCCCACGAAATTTTAACTGCGCGGCTGGTCTGCCACACCAGGTTGCCGGTCTTTCCCGCCAGCGCCATTACGCTGCCCGATCCCCGCTGGTCGTACTGGATGATGAGCAGGTCATGGTACATGATGAGCGAAGAGGAGTGGCCGTAATGGTTCTGGGGAATGCCCAGGTTTTTGGACCACACAGGGTTCCCCTCAAAGTCGAAGGCAATAAGATCGCCGTTGGCAAAAATGGCATAGACCCTTCGCCCATCGGTGGTCATGGTGGGTGCGCAGAATCCGGTTTCCCTGATCACCTTGGGCTCCGTGACCGGGCTGCCGGGGATCTTCTCCACAGTTTTCCGCCAGAGGATCTTCCCACTGCTCAGGTCGAGGCAATAGACCTCTCGCTTTGTTTCACTGGCGCCGGAGAGGAATACCCGGTCGTTCCAGATGATGGGCGAATTGAAGCCAGGCAGGGGGATCTCCGTTTTCCACTTGACATTTTTCCCGCTCTTCCCGTCCCATTTCGTAGGAATATTTTTCTGTCCGGCCAGGCCTATACCGCCCGGTCCCCTGAAGGAGGGCCAGTTGGCTGCATTTTCCTGTGGTGTGGGATACCCCTCCAGGGTGGCTCCCGCTGTTCCGCCTGCCATGGCGGTGATCCCGGCCGAATCGATCTTAAGGCTGTCAGCGGTCGTTCCAGTTTTGATGGTCGTGGTTTGCGCCGTCTCTGCCTTAGATCCTGTGTATGAGGTGCCGGCCTGCAGGGTGTCGATGCCGGAGGCCAGTCTGATATTTTTCCCGAGTTCGTGGTGGGTGAGGAACACCAGCAGCAGGGAGAGGGCCACGATAGAGAGACCGGTATAGGCCACCCAGAGCCTGTTGATCTTCCGCAGGTGCCAGAAGTTTTCTTTTTCGTCCGTTGGAATCTCCGGCAGGGTTTTCTGCATGAGTTCAAGGGCCTTTACGCAGATCACAACCACCAGGAGGCTGAAAAACAGGAGGTAACCTCCCATCCTAACCTGCCACTGGTTGGTGAAGAACGATTTCCGTGCGAGGAGGTCGAGTTCCCTGATCTCCTGGCGGATGGTCTCGTCGCCGGGATCGGCGTGCATACGATCAACAAGCACTTTCAGTGCGGGGGTGTTCAGCGGATCGGCACGTTTGAGCTGGATAAAGTTCACGATGATCAGCACACAAAGGATCGCGGCGAAACCGGCGCTCAGCAGGCTGATCTGCTGAAGCAGTTTCCGGGTGAAAGCCGATGATTTCGGGTCGTTCATATTCTTTCCTCCTTTGGTAAGGGAGTTACTGGACAATAGTCAACACACCGGGCGCAGCTGAAGCACCTCCCTTTGTTCGGCGTGTAATCCGCGTTGTATGAAATGATCAGCCGCCGTGCCAGGATGATCCCGAACACCAGGCCAACGAAGCAGCCAAGGATCCAGCCTCCTGTGTAAAACTGGCGGAGTACCTCCGTGGCCTCGGCAAAAACCTGTGAGGCGGGTTTCCCCGATGATTTATAGGCGGTAATTTCAAATGGTTCGGGCTTGACCGCAAGGGCTGCCGTATCGAGCAGGGTCCTTGCCAGCTGCACCTTTCCGTTCACCCCGGCCAGGGTTTCGTGAAGCTGTGATCCTGTAAATCCTCCAAAAAGGGCGAAGAGGGGGACCAGCAGGCTGATGAGGATCAGTTTCCGCAGGGTGACCGGCCGCTCTTCGGGGTTCTTCTCCGTGACCGGCATATCGATGGCGTCGTAGGGACAGGAATTCTCGCACAGCCGGCACTGGATGCACCCGGCCGGCGTGATGGTGAGGTGGCGCCAGGAGAAGCGGCTCATCCAGTTGAGCAGCACCCCGTATGGACAGAGAAAGCGGCAGTATGGGCGGGCGATGAAGATTCCCGAAATCAGCAGGATCCCGGCAAACAGGAACATCCCGAGGGAGGCATCGAACCTGAATATCCCCACGAAGGGGTCGTACCGGCAGATGACGAAATCGGTGCCGGTCGCTGCGTAGAGCACAGCCAGCCCCAGGTAGAGATAGGGGATCAGGCCAAGCACTGCATTGAGTCGTACTCCCATTCTCTGTGGTTTGAAGGCGACCAGGTCCTGCATTGCCCCGAAGGGGCAAACCCCGGCACAAAAGGTGCGGCCAAAGAAGAGGGTAGATACCAGGGGCAGGATAAAAAATCCGATCACCGTGAGCGGGATCACATAGGAGCTGTCAAACAACGCCAGCGTCACATTCTGGATGGCGCCGATGGAGCAGATGCATCCCTCGCGGTAGAAACCGAAATAGGCCAGCGAAAAGAGGGAGGTCCAGAAAACCCCCATCCTCGACCGTTTTTTCAGAACCAGCCAGGTAATGAAGGCGAGGGCGGCTGCAAGGACCACCAGGTCCATCACGGCCAGCAATTCGGCCCGGGGTGACGGCTGCAGGGTTTCGGGCTGAACATAACCTGATTCAAATTCTGGTTTGGGAAAGCGCTGAACGGCCTGCACATCCAGGAACTGAACGGTAAGCAAAATCGTCATCAGCAGGAGCGCTATTCTTTTTTTCATCCCCGGTCTTCTCTATTTTTATCTTTCGTATTTCCCTGTTCAAAACCCTTAAACAGGTATGGTTTGCTTGCCGGAACGCGGTTGAAGGCATCAGCCGGGCAATTCCGGGCGATGGAACATTCGTTGCAGTGGACGCAGATGTTCTGCCGCACCTGCAGCTGCAGCGATCCGTTCCCAAAGGCGCCGCACCCCTTCACGCATTTACCGCAACCGATGCACAGCGGTTCATCAATGGTGTATTCAAAGAAAGGATCCTCCACAAATTTTCGCCTGATGGCATTGGTCGGGCAGAGCTGGTTTTCGGCTCCCGTGGTAAGGGTCTTGGTCTCCGGCTTGAAATAGCCGCCGCACAGATCGCAATAGCCGCACATCGCATACACATGGGTGCAACGCACGGCCGACTGGGCCAGGACGCAACTGGTGGCGCAGCGTCCGCACTGGATGCACTTGGCCGGGTCGAGCTGCCATACGGTCTGCCCCGCAAGGGTCTTCCTGGCAGTCAGCACAGCCACCCCCCCGATCCCGGCCACGATGGTGGCCCGGATCCCGGTGACGAGGAATTTCCGCCGGTCGATTTTCGGGTTATCTGCTGATTCTTCCATCCCTGGTATTGGTTAAACCGTCCCTGAACTTCCGGGCGGCAGGCAAGTCGCATCTTTTTGACAGATCACACCGTCCGCAGGTGTAATCCTGCCGGCAGGGATCGGCTTCGCTCCACCGGCTGAACAGCGTGCCGCTCACCATTGCAAGGAGGGAGAGGATGCTGCCTCTTGCCAGCAGGTTGATAAATTGCCTTCTGTTCTGCATGGCCGCGTCAGTGTTTATTTTTTTCCGTGAATATTCTGATCATGTTTTTCTCCGGATCGAGCACGAGGACCCGGTCATCCGCATCCACCGCCAGGTCAAGCCCCTTCGTCCCCTCCATAAACTGGCCGGGGGCAGCCACCACGCACCTGAAATCGCCGCCGGGAGTGTATATTTTGATGCGCTCAATCCCCTTCTCGCTGGTCACGAACGATCCGTTCGAAAGCCTGGCAAAGTGCGTTGGGTTGCAACATCCGCAGAAACCATCGATGGTCATTGAGGCCTTTCCCCACGACGAAATGAGCTCCCCCTCTTCCCCGTAATGTTCGAAACTGTATCGGCCGGGATTCACCACCCACAGTTCTCCCTTCGGGTCGACCCCCAGGTCAAAATAGGGACTGGGGATCACGAATCCCGGAATCCCCTTTTCAGGATCTTTCTGTCCAATCTTTTGCAGGAGCTTCCCGGTCCCGTTGTAATGATAAACGACCTTGTTGCCGGCATCGGCTACATACACATCATCGCCATTCACTGCCACCGAGGTGATGAAGGCATTTTCTCCGCAGCTCTTCCAGGTGTTCAGATGACTTCCTGAGACGGAATAGGTCTCCAAGTGATCGGTCATCCCGATATAGATCACACCCATTGGATCGACATGGATGCACTGCCCCGGTTCGCGTAGAGTGAATCCCCCCAGCCGTTTCCCAGCCGGGTCGAAGATCTCCACGCCGCTGTCGCCTGAAACATAGATGTGGTTCAGCCGGCCGACCGCAATCCCGTGAATTTTTGAAAGTCCGGGCTTGATCTGCTGTACCTCGGCATACCTCACCAGCGAGGTATCGCCCGCTTTAAGTGAGTCCATGTTGTAAGCAAAAGGATTGACCTGGTTTGCCGGTTTGCTGTAAAAAAGGTCCCATCCCATGAAGAGGATGACTGCCAGCAGAAGGATCAATGCACCGGAGATGATCAGTTTACGTTTCATTTCAGTGTGCTTTAATGTTGAGACAGACCATTTGTTTGGAATCCCGGACCAGCATATATCCCCCGGTGATGGCGATCGGACCCCATGAATCCTGCCCATCCATGATCCGCTGTTTGTCGAGTACCTTAAATTGTGATGTGGAGACTTTGGCAATGGTCATCTCCCCGTCATCGTTGAGAATGAAGAATTTCCCGTCGGCCATGATGTAAGGTCCCAGCCCGAACCGGTCGGTCTTCCCGCTGCTCATCACCGGGTTTTTGCAATCGGACGACCTGTAACAGGCGAACTGGTTGCGCAGTCCTCCTGCATCTTTGGGCAGGATCCCGAAGAGAAATCCATCGCAGAAGACCGGTGTCTGCTGCTCGGAAGCCAGCCCCTCTGCGGGTTTGAATTTCTGTAGCACCTTTACACTGAACTGCCCTGCGCTGCCGGTCACCTGCAGCAAAGCCGATCCGGCGCCATAGCCTGCCGTGATGAAGATCTTCCCGTTGTCGAGAATTACCGGTGAAGGGGCAACTACGGAGGGGGCAAATTCAGCCGATTCCCACAAAACCTTACCCTGGTCGGCCCCTTCGGCAGAGATGCCGCACAAACCGCCGATGGCCGCATACACATACATTTTTATTCCACCCAGCACCATAGGCATCACCGAGGAGTGCGACATTTTCCACCCCTTGGGATTGGGCGTTTCCCAGAGTTTTTTCCCGGTATTGCAATCCACCGCCACCAACAGGGCATTTCCCCCCGTGGCAATGATCGCTGTTTCCTGGTCCAGGAGGGGGCATTGCCCGGTGTACCAGAAGGGGATTTCGGTTTTGTACTCCCGTTCGAGATCCATACCCCACAGGAAATCACCGGTGGCGCGGTTGAGGCACATCACCTGGCATTTCGGGCCGATGGAAAGTACGAATTTCTCGCTCACCGCGGGAACAGTTCTCGACAACCCGTGATTCCGCTTCAGGTGAACCCGGTAGCCGCGACGCCATAGTTCCGTTCCGCTTACCAGGGAGAAGCAGCGCAACTGGTCGGCTTTTGTTGCTTCGTCATAGTCGAGGAGGTATACCTTCCCATTGTACACGGCCGGTGCCGCATGACCCTCACCCAGAGCGACCCTCCAAAGGATCTCCGGTCCGTTTTTACCGAATTGATCGATCAGTTTGGTGGATTCCTTGCTGATGTTGTCGCAGTCTGCTCCGCGGAATCGCGTCCAGCTGGTTCCGGCCACATCCGGTTCTGACTTGAAAAATTTGAATTCCGCACCGATCCGCACCGGCTTACCGGAGGCGAGCGCACCTTTTTTTCGGTTATCCATCCCCGGCACAGACAGGGTGAAGGATTTCACCGGGTCATGGAGAAACCACCATGCCAGCAGCCCCAGGGCTGCCAGGATGAAGATCGGAAGGATAAACCGTGTCAGTGATCTGCCGGTCATTTTCGAATATCATACGCCATTAAAACGTCGCCATGCCTGATGTATAAAATTCCATCTTTGATCTCCGGGTGAGCCCAGTGGGGACCCTTTCCCCCGGCGATTTTAAAGCTGCTGATGAGGTCGAACTTTGCAGGATCGGGCTTAAGGAGTCCCACGTTTCCGTTCTTTTCATCATACAGGTAGAGCAGGCCGTCGGCCGCAATGATGGATCCCTTGGTCTGCCATTTCTGTTCCCAGGATTTTTTTCCCGTTTTCCATTCGATGCAGCACCAGTTCCCGCGGCTGTTATCGATCCAGTTCGCCCCGTAGATGTGATCATCAACCAGCACCACGCCACCGTGGTGACAATCGAGCAGGGTATCGGTCCACACCAGGTTGATGGCTGCCGCCTGGCCGGATAAGCGGAACATGGCTCCAACGTGGTCATATCCACCTGTGATATAGAAAAATCCATCCTTATACAGGGGGGTGATTGTATTCGTTTTCGGCGCTCCCGGCCATACCTTGAGGCTGCGCTCAGGCATCAGCGCTGCATAATCATATTTCCACAGGATCTTACCGTTGGCAGGATCAACGCCAATGAGGTTGTTGGCCATCATGGTAACGATCACACGCTGGCTGCCATACTGGATCAGTCGTGGTGAGACATAGGCGCTGGTATCGTTGAGGCTTTCGCTCTGCCAGATCGTCTCCCCTGTTTTTTTATCCAGGGCCACCATGGAGGTCTTTGGGCCGGCCGGGGTGTAGATCACCATGGTGTCGACGAGCAGCAGTGACTCACACACGCCCCATTCGCCGTACACGGCGCCAAACTTACCGGCAGCATTGAGTTTCCAGTTGATCTTTCCGTCGGCTGCGTTGATGCTGGCAATGGTGCCGAGTCCGCTGAGGACATACACGCTGCCATCCGCCAAGGTTGGGGTGCACCGTGTTTCGGGAAAGGAACTGTTCCAGGAGGGGCCGAAGGGAACCTGCCAGAGGATCTCTCCCTTGAGGTTCATCGAGGTCAGGTAATCTGTGGAATCTTTCATGCCGGTTACGAACAGCACTTTGCCGTCAGTAACCGCCGATGAATATCCCTTTCCTATCCCGGGAGCCGACCACAAAAGTGCCGGACCCTCAGCAGGCCACCGGGTGAGCAGTCCTGTTTCAGGATAGACACCATCACGGTTGGGTCCGCGCCATTGTGATATGACCTGTGCGGCAATGTTCAGGGTAAGGAAGAGGGGGAGGAGGAGGACAAAAAGTTTCTTCATGGGGGTTTATGTTCACGGTTATTTTTTTCTGATGTCGTAGACCATGAGGGAGCTGCCGTGACGCACGTACAGCCGGCCGTTGGTGATGACCAGGTGGGCCCAGTGCTGGTCGGCGCCGAAGGGGACCTTGAAGGCGCTGATCTTTTTGAAGGAGTTGGCTAGCGGTTCGGCCAGGACCACCTCCCCGTTATCGCCATACAGGTATAGCAACCCATCGGCAAAGATGATGTTTCCTCTGCCGGTGATCTTTTCGGCATACATCCGGGCGCCAGTTTTCCAGTCGAGGCAATACCATGCCTTCCCCGAATCGTCCGATCCGAAGATCTTCCCGTTGACAAGCACGAAGCCACCCATGCGGTTGTCGATATCGGTGTTGCGCCACAGCTCCTGGACCGAAGTTCCGTCGTCGGAAACTTTCACCATTACGCCGCCCTTCCCGTAACCGGATACGCAGTAAAGAAGTCCCTCGTGGTAAAGGGGGGTATTGGCGTGTACCGAATATTTATTGGGCTGGTCAACGCTCCAAAGCAATTTTCCGTTTGCAGCATCAATCCCGAGGATCGAGCTGGCCGTTTGGGTGACCAGGATATGGCGTTTGGCCAGCCTGATGATCGCCGGTGATCCGTAGGCGCTGGTTTCGCTTTTCCCCGGGCATTTCCAGATGAGCTTCCCGGTATTCGGGTCGAGCGCCACTACGTTGTATTCAGGCCCGCCGGCGGTACAAAAGAGTTTATTGTCATCGATGAGCAGGTTTTCGGTCACCCCCCACTTGATGTTGGGGGCCTGGTAATCTTTCAGCACATCGACACTCCAGATGAAGCTACCGTTGTCGGCGCTGCGGCACACCAGTTTTCCCAGGCCGCTTAAGAGGTAAACCTTCCCGTTGTAGACCAGCGGAGTGCTGCGTACACCCGGCCAGCTTTCGGTCCATTCTTCGCCGTAGGGTACTTTCCAGAGCTGTTTCCCCGTAAGGTCGAAACAATAGAGGTACCCGATGCCTTCGGTGATCCCGGCGGTGTAGACATGGTTTGAGGTGACGGCGGCAGAAGAATGGCCTTCCCCCAGTCCGTCGAAGTGCCACAGCAGGGTGGGTCCGTTTTCGGGCCACACCTTCAGCAATCCCTGCTCCGGATAGATGCCGTCGCGGTTGGGGCCGCGCCATTGGGCCATATCCTGTGACATAATATAATTATGGAAAATGGATCCGCAGATCAGCAAGATCAGTAGTCTTTTCATGAGGGCAGGTTTAATTGGAAATAAGGAAGTTACTGACGACAAAATTACCACAAAAATCGATAACAATTTTTTACTATTTTTGATCCAAATTCTCTGATCATGAAAAAATATATCATCACACTCGCCGTGCTGATCATCATCAGTTTCAGCCCGGTCGCAGTTATATCAGCGGTAAGCAGTCCATTGAGTCCGGAGATGCAGCATCCGAAGCCTCCGCCCAAACCCAAGGCCCCCAAGAAAGCCCCCAAGCCGAAGCCACCCAAAAAACCAAAGAAACCTAAGACACCCAGACCGCCAAAGCCGCCGAAACCGTTTTGAAGCGAAAGAGAAATTTACGATTTACGAAATACGATTTACGATTTTTTGTCACGCGTCACGCGTCACGATTTTACTTCATCACTCCATCACTTCTTACCTTGTCACCCTGTTACCCGGTCACTTTTTTACCCATCACTTTTTTCTAGTACGGCACCTTGTCAGCCTTCTCTTTCCACTCTGCAAAGAGCTCCGTGGCTTTGGGATGGCTGATGTGGCGGAAGGCGATGGTCCGGTCGATGGGATCGAGGCTGAGCTCCTCGTAAATGTGGTTGTCTTTAAATCCGATGTTGGCAGCTTCGTAACGGGTTGAAGAATAATATACCGTTTTGATGTTGGCCCAGTAGATGGCTGAAAGGCACATTGGACAGGGTTCGCAGGTGGCATACAGTTCCGCCCCGGAGAGATTGAAATTTCCGAGGTTTCGGCAGGCATCGCGGATGGCAACAATTTCGGCATGGGCTGTCGGATCATTCTGTGAACTTACCTGGTTCCCGCCCCGACCGATCACCTTGCCGTCCATCACCACCACAGCGCCAAATGGTCCGCCAACATTGCTTCTTACCGATAAAAAAGCCACTTCGAAGGCTTCATCAAGATATCTTTCAATCACATCCATGGAATATTCTTTTTTATCAAAGCAAAGGGAAGGCAAAAATACGCAAATAATCATTTTTACCAAGGAATGGTCAATTGTCAGCCATTATCCATAATTTTGACGATATCTTGATCTTTACCTAAAAAAGTAACCTTGTCCGGACAGTTTCACCCCATCCCGCTGCCACAGCTGCTTCAACTTACGCTTGATGAGATCAGGCAAAACAGGTTCATGGGCATCCCCGGAAGTTTGTTCTATCATCCCCGGCCGCAGGAACCATTCAGCTTTAAACGATACGGCAGGTTGCTGGAAACCCCCATCGGGGTGGCGGCTGGTCCGCATACCCAGCTTTCGCAGAACATCATCGCCGCGTGGCTTTGCGGTGCACGGTACATGGAGCTGAAAACCATCCAGACCCTTGATGAACTGGAGGTCTCCAAACCATGCATCGACATGCAGGATGAGGGATACAATTGCGAATGGTCACAGGAACTGAAGGTGAACCAATCGTTTACCGAATACCTGAACGCCTGGATCATCATCCACATCCTCCGTAAGGAACTGGGATTCAGCGGTGGGTTTGGCACCCTGTTCAACATGAGCGTTGGATATAACCTCGAGGGGATCCTGCACGAAAATGTACAATGGTTTTTAAGCCGAATGAAGGACTGCACTGTTGAGCTGGCTCAGGCGAAAGATCAGATCCAGGGCTTCTACCCGGCCATCGGCAGGATCGACATCCCGGCCTGCATTTCAGACCATGTTACCCTCAGCACCATGCACGGGTGTCCCCCCGGCGAGATCGAGAAGATCGGACGCTACCTTATCCGCGAAAAGAGGCTGCACACTACCATTAAACTTAATCCGACCCTGCTGGGTGCAGAAGACCTTCGTGGGATTCTTAATAACAAACTGGGTTTTTCAACAGAAGTTCCTGACCAGGCTTTTGAGCATGACCTGAAGTATCCTGAGGCGCTGCGCATCCTGGCCTCACTGAAGGCGGCTTCGGATGAACAGGGGCTGGAGTTCAACATCAAACTCACCAATACACTGGAGAGCCTGAATAAAAAGGATGTTTTTCCAGCGTCCGAAAGCATGATGTACTTGAGCGGACGGGCGCTTCATCCCATCAGCATCGCGCTGGCCCGGAAGCTGCAGAACGACCTGGAGGGGACGATGGATATCTCCTTTTCGGCAGGGGTGGATTGCTTCAATATTGCCAGGGTGATTGCCTGCGGGATGAAGCCGGTAACGGTTTGCAGCGACCTGCTGAAACCCGGTGGATATGGAAGGCTGCACCAGTATATTGAACATCTCCATGATGAATTTGACGGGAAGCAGGCCCGGAGCATCGACGATTATATTTTGGCAATGGTGGAAATGTCTGGCAAGGAGAAGCATATAAAGGAATCCTCCATTTCTCAGGAGAGTGTCATTCAGCATCATTCGGTTAACCAGGCTGCCCTGTCGAACCTGAACAATTATGCAGACGGGGTGGCGGATGACCCGGCCTACCGCAAACATTCGTTAACCGATCCATCCATCAAGACCTCCAGGGATCTTGGCTGGTTCGACTGCATTCATGCACCCTGCACCGACACCTGTCCTACCGGTCAGGATATTCCCCGGTACATGCATCATACAGCGCAGGGCGATATCCGGTCGGCCTTCGAGACTATTTTCGAGACCAACCCATTCCCGTCGGTGACAGGCATGGTATGCGACCACCTCTGCCAGCAAAAATGTACCCGGATCAATTATGATGAGGCGCTGCATATCCGGGAGGTCAAGCGATACGTGGCGGAGAACGGGGATGCCGATGCCACAACCTTCCACAACAGGCCGGAAGATAACAAACATGAATTTCCCATCTGGAAAGCGGCCATCATCGGGGCCGGACCGGCCGGGCTGTCATGCGGCTGGTTCCTGCGCAAAGCCGGTTTCGAGGTGGATGTCTTTGAAAAGAAGGATGTGGCCGGCGGGATGGTATCCGCAGCCATCCCGGCCTTCAGGCTCACTTCACAGGCCATTGAAACCGACATTCAGCAGATCCTGGCTTCAGGCGTGCACCTGCATGGCAACCATCCGGTTGACCGAACCCGCTTTGAAGCCCTCCGGCGTGACTATGATGTCCTTTTTCTGGCCGCCGGGGCCCAGCAATCGGTGAAATTAAAGATTGAAGGAATTGAATCAGCCGGGGTCATCGACCCGCTGGAATTCCTGTTTGGTGTAAGAAGAGACAAGACTGGCACGCTTGGCAGACAGGTGGTCATCGTGGGTGGCGGGAACACCGCCATGGATGCTGCCCGCACGGCCTACCGGCTGGTAGGGAAAGAGGGGAAGGTAACCATTGTTTACCGGCGAACCGTAAAAGAGATGCCGGCCGACCAGGGTGAGATCGAAGCGGTAAGAAACGAAGGAATCAGGATCATGGAACTCACCAACCCGCTGCAGGTTCTGTCGGCGGATGGACATGTGACCGGTCTTCGCTGTTCGCGCAATGTGCTCGCCCTCAGGGATAAAGATGGTCGCCCGGCTCCCATTGCCGTTCCCGGTTCGGAGTTTGAAATTCCCTGCGACACCCTGATTCCGGCCATCGGGCAGCGCCTGGACATCGACTTCATTGATCCGGAGCAACTGGTTACTGTTCCGGGAAGTTACAGGACACAGATACCCAAATTCTACCTGGGGGGTGATGCCCTGCGCGGCGCATCCACTGCCATCAACGCCATTGGTGACGGGAGAAAGGCTGCCGCTGAAATTCTGAAAGAGGTTCCCGGCTATTTTACTATGGAAGAGAAGACTGAAAAAAATATTGATGCCCGGGAGCTGATGCACCGCAAGGCGGTAAGGGTGTATGGTAACCCACCAAAAGAGATTCCGTTGGATCACCGGCAGAACTTTGACCTCGTGGTTTCCCCGCTTTCGCAGGAGGAAGTGGTAAAAGAGGCCTCCAGGTGCCTGCTGTGCGACGAGATCTGCAATATCTGCGTCACCGTATGCCCCAACCTGGCCAACTTCGGTTACCGGGTTGAACCTGTTTTCTGGTCACTGATGAAGGCGGTTCTGAAAGAGGATGGCGCAATCATCCTGGAAGAGGACAAGATCTTCAAAGTTGACCAGCCGTTCCAGATCATGAACATCCGCGACCTCTGCAACGAATGCGGGAACTGCACCACCTTCTGCCCGGGCAGCGGACGTCCCTTCACGGATAAGCCCTCCATCCACCTCTCGGTAAAATCGCTGAACGAAGAGGGAAACGGCTTTTTCCTCAGCCGCTTTCCACAAAAGCTGGTCCTGATTTACAAGGAGAAGGAGCAGGTAAAGACCCTGAGCCTGGCCGATGGCCGCTATGTATATGAAACCAACCAGGTTAAGGCAACCATCCATCCCGATACCTTTGCCCTGGAGGAGGTGAAATTCCTGACCCCCTGCGTGAGGGAGGTCCGCTTTGAGTTCGCGGCGGAGATGGCTGTTATAATGATGGGGGCGGGACAGTTAGAGGTGACAGGGTGATAAGGTAACAGGGTAACAAGGGGACAAGGTAAGAAGTAACAAAGTAATGGAGTAATAAAGTAATGAAGTAAAAATTGGTAATTGGTAATTAGTCATTAGTAATTAGACATTCGCATATGGTTCCAATAATTTCTCAAATCACTGACCCCGCTGTTTTAGAGAAGGCAGTCGATCATTACCGCAAAAAGGGTATTATCCTCCCGACTTTTGCGCAGATGCA